>OLNZ01001458.1_pt1 | contig 16762 bp, 17 predicted proteins | sample 1672981 | NCBI WGS metagenome assembly OLNZ01 (sample SAMEA3136743, study PRJEB25190) | human gut metagenome | biome: human gut; feature: human-associated habitat; material: faeces | place: Austria | collected 2013 | reverse complement strand
GCTGGAAGGAGCAGTCTCTGACACAACTGAAGAATCAAAAGACAAGTGAGTTCTGTGCATCAAGTTTTTCTTGCTGTCATACGACGTTTTTTTAAAGCAAATTTCAAAAAATCTATAGTGTTGAGTTATGACATAATGTCAGGGTTCTGAGCAGAGATGCTTGGAACCCTTTCTTTTGGTCGACTTTGTAAACCAATATGATAAAAGGGAGAGCGTGATCGCTCTCCCCTTTCCTATATCTACCACTATTATATCTATTATATCCGGGATACCAGCATCAACTCTCCGGCTGGTTGGAAACGATGAAATAGGGCTGCGGGCTCTGTCCGTCCTGCGTGGGGCGCAGGGTGATATAGCCGCCGGAATAGTATAGCTTCAGCAGGCCATCGTCCGTGCGCTCACCACCGGTCAGCGTCACCGTATTCAGGCCCGTATCCGTGTGGGTGGCGTACCAGGCGTCGGCCTCTTCCCAATAGAGCAGGTTATCCAGCCCCATTTTCCGGGTATCGTCCAGGGAGATGTCAAAATACTGCCGGAGAACGTCATCCATGGCCGCCCGGGGCGCCCGGAAAATGCCATAATTCTCTGCCGCAGGTTCCTGCTCCAGCACCCAGTCCCGCTCCCGATCGGTCACATAGCACTGTCCATAGATCAGTCCCGCGTAGCCGATGCCATCGTAGAACAGACGGCGCAGATTCACGGCCTCCGCCGCTTCATAGTAGCTGGTGCAGGCCTGGGCATACCAGCTGCCCGGGGCAAACAGCTCCTGGAGCTCCTGAAGCTCCGCCTCCGTCAGCTTGTTGGACTCCGCCTCCGTCAGCTTGTTGGACTCCGGCCCCGCATGGGCCGTACAGCCCATCAGCATCACCATACACAGCAGGGCCGCAAGCAGGGGAAATAAATGCTTTTTCATCTTTATTTACCTTCCTTTTCTAATCGAAATCATACCGGAAAAGGGATACTCTGCAATCTCGTTGCTCCGGGTATATTTGTTGATGACCACAGGTGCTACATTGATAATATTGGCCTTAAATCAGTTAATCATAAGCAACCCCCCCAATTTTCTTATAGTATATCACGCAAAATGTGGTGAAGTCAACTACAAAATAGTTCGCAAATTTGTAATCCTACACTGCCCTTACCCAAAAACTCGGAATCGTGCTTGCAAAACCGGCAGAACTTGGGTATAATAGTTTGGATAAACTGCGGTATTATGCCGCCTGAGGTAAAGAGGAACAACACATGAGCACCATCATCACCTCCGTGGACCGGCACAGTCCGGCGGAGCGGGCCGGGATCACCCCCGGGGAGCAGCTGCTGACCATCAACGGGCACCAGATCATCGACGTGCTGGACTATCGCTTTTACGGCTACGATACCGACTGCTGCCTGGAGCTGCGAGAGCCTGCGGGTACCGTGCGCACCGTGTCCCTGCGCAAGCCCGAGGGCCGGGACCTGGGCCTGAATTTTGACACCGTCCTCATGGACGATATGCGCTCCTGCGCCAACCACTGCATCTTCTGCTTCGTGGACCAGATGCCTCCCGGTATGCGCAAGACCCTGTATTTCAAGGACGACGACGCCCGGCTCAGCTTCCTCCAAGGGAACTACATCACCCTGACCAACCTGACGGACCGGGAGGCCCAGCGCATCATCGACCTGCGCATCAGCCCCATCAACGTCTCCGTCCACACCACGGACCCTCAGCTCCACTGTACCATGCTGGGCAACAAAAACGCCCTGCGCTCCCTGGACTATATCCGGGCCTTCTGCAAGGCGGGGATCGTGATGAACGGGCAGATCGTGGTCTGCCCCGGCTGGAACGACGGGGACCAGCTGCGCCGCACCCTCCGGGACCTGACGGAGATGCAGTTTTCCAGCTGCTCCCTGGTGCCGGTGGGCATCACCAAATACCGCCAGGGCCTGGCTAAGCTCCGGCCCGTGGATGCGGCCACCGCCGCCGAGATCATCGACATCGCCGACCAATACGGCCGGGAGAATCTGGAGCGCTTCGGCACCCGGCGCTTCTTCTGCGCCGACGAGCTGTACCTGCGTGCAGGCCGTCCCCTGCCCCGGGCAGAGTATTACGAGGGCTACCGTCAGCTGGAAAACGGTGTGGGCCTCATGCGCTCTCTGGAGGATGATTTCCTGGCGGGCCTTGCCACTGTGGACGTGCCCGTTCGCTTCTCCCCCTTCACCATCGCCACCGGCACGGCGGCGGCCCCGTTTCTCGGGGGCCTGGTGCAGCGGGCCCAGGCGGACTATCCCGGGCTGCGGGGGCAGGTCATCGCCGTGGAAAACGACTTCTTCGGCCACACCATCGACGTGGCGGGCCTGCTTACCGGGCAGGATATCTCCGCCCAGCTGCGGGGACGGGACCTGGGGGATCGGGTGCTGATCCCCATCCACATGATGCGCCACGGCGAGACCGTGTTTCTGGACGACTACACCGTGGAGCGTCTGAGCCGGGAGCTGGGCGTTCCCGTCCAGGTGGTGGACGAGGACGGCTTCGCCCTGGTGGACGCCATGTTCGCGGCGGAATGACCGCCGCATCCAAATAGAAGGAGGTAAACCTTTATGTCCAAGCCCCTGATTGCCATCGTGGGCCGACCCAACGTGGGCAAGTCCATGCTGTTCAACAAGATCATCGGGCGGCGTCTTTCCATTGTGGAGGACACCCCCGGCGTCACCCGGGACCGTATTTACGGCGAAAGCGACTGGAACGGCCGCAAGTTCACCCTGGTGGACACCGGCGGCATCGAGCCCAACACCGACAACCAGATCCTGGCCTTCATGCGCCAACAGGCCCAGATCGCCATCGACAACGCCACCGTCATCGTCCTGGTAACGGACATCAAGACCGGTATGACCGCCGCCGACCAGGAGGTGGCCGGAATGCTCCAGCGGTCCAAAAAGCCCATCGTTCTGGCAGTGAACAAGATGGACTCCACCGGCGTCACGGACCCGGAGTTCTATGAGTTTTACAACCTGGGTCTGGGCGACCCCATCGCCGTGTCCGCCGTCCATGGTCACGGCACCGGCGACCTGCTGGACGCCTGCCTGCAATACTTCCCCCCGGAAACGGACGAGGAGGAGGACAGCGACGTGGTCCAGGTGGCCATCATCGGCAAGCCCAACGTGGGCAAGTCCAGCCTCACCAACCGGATCCTGGGGGAGCAGCGGGTCATCGTCAGCGACGTGGCCGGTACCACCCGGGACGCCATCGACAGCTACTTTGAAAACGCCACCGGCAAGTATAACTTCATCGACACCGCCGGTATGCGAAAGAAGTCCAAGGTGGACGACGCCATCGAAAAATACAGCGTCCTCCGGGCCACCATGGCCATTGAGCGCAGCGACGTGTGCCTCATTATGATCGACGCCCAGGACGGCGTCACCGAGCAGGACACCAAGGTGGCGGGCCTGGCCCACGACGCCGGAAAGGCCTGCATCATTGTGGTGAACAAGTGGGACCTGGTGGAAAAGGACGGCAAGACCATGGACCGTATGCGGGAGGACATCCGCCGGGACCTGAGCTATATGCCCTACGCCCCCATTGTGTTCATCTCCGCCATGACCGGTCAGCGGGTCAGCCGGCTGTTTGAGCTCATCAACTATGTCCGGGAGCAGGCGTCCATGCGCATCACCACCGGAATGCTCAACTCCGTCCTGGCCGATGCCCAGACCCGGGTCCAGCCCCCCACGGACAAGGGCCGCCGCCTGAAGATCTACTATATGACCCAGGTGGGCATCCGTCCCCCCCATTTCGTGGTGTTCTGCAACGACAAGAAACTGTTCCACTTTTCCTACCGCCGGTATCTGGAAAATCAGATCCGCAGCGTGTTCGGCCTGGAGGGCACCCCCATCATCATGACCGTGCGCCAGAAGGGCGAGGAGGATAGCTGAGTTGTCTGTGGTATTTACCGTGGCCCTGACGCTGCTGGTGTCGTATCTGCTGGGCTGCTTCAACGGGTCGGTGATGACCTCCCATTTCATCATCCGGGACGATGTCCGCCAGCACGGCAGCGGCAACGCGGGCCTGACGAACTTCTACCGGACCTACGGCGCCCGGTATGCCCTGTGCGTCATCATCTGCGACATGGGGAAAACCGTGCTGGCCTGCCTCATCGGCGGATATCTGATGCACTGGGTGGTGGGCGACTGGACCCTGGGCCTGCTGATTGCGGGCATCGGCTGCGAGCTGGGGCACATGTTCCCGGTGTTCTTTGGCCTGCGGGGCGGCAAGGGCATCCTCTCCGGCGGCGTGCTGGTGCTGCTGCTGGACTGGCGGGTGGCTCTGATCGCCTGGGGCCTGTTCGTGAGCCTGTGGCTGCTGACCCGCTATGTGTCCCTGGGCTCCGTGGCCGCCACGGCCAGCATGCCGGTATCCGTGTTTTTCCTGCTGGGCCATAACTGGCTGTATACCGTCCTGTCTGCGGCGATAGCGGCCCTTGTGATCTGGTGCCACCGGGGCAACATCCAGCGGCTGCTGTCCGGCACCGAAAAGAAGTTTCATTGGCACGTCGACGCCCCGGCCGGGGGCGAGGACGGCCCGCAAGCATAAGAAGAAAGAGAGAGCATTCGTATGAAAAACAATCAGCTTCGCCAGGTGGTATTTCCCATTCTGGCGGCCTTTATCTGGGGCACGGCCTTCGTGGCCCAGGACGTCTGCGCCGACGCCATGGGCGCGTTTACCTTCAACGGCACCCGGTATTACATCGCCGTGCTGTCCCTGCTGGTGGTTCTGGCCGTTTCAAGCGGCTTCAGGAAGGACCGGCCCCAGATCTCCCCTGCGGAGAAGAAGGCCCAGCGCAGGCAGCTGTGGCTGGGCGGCTTCTGCTGCGGCACGGTGCTGGCCATTGCCTCCAACTTCCAGCAGGCAGGTCTTGTGGCCGGTACCGACGGCGGCAAGGCCGGGTTCATCACCGCCCTGTATGTGGTGCTGGTGCCGGTGTTCGGCCTGTTCTTCCGGCGGAGGGTCAGCCTGCCGGTGTGGATCGCCGTGGCCCTGTCCGTGGGCGCTCTGTACCTGCTGTGTATCAAGGGCAGCTTCTCCCTGGCCCCCGGCGACCTGCTGGTGCTGGTATGTGCCATATGCTTTTCCGTACATATCCTGGTGATCGACCATTTCACCGCCACCTGTGACGGTGTGAAGCTCAGCTGCCTGCAATTCCTGTTTGCCGGCACCTGGTCCACCATTCTGGCCCTGTTTTTCGACACCATCAGCTTCCAGGTGCTGCTGGACTGCATCTGGCCCCTGCTGTATGTGGGCGTGTTCTCCTGCGGCGTGGGCTACACCCTGCAAATCCTGGCTCAGAAGGGCTCCAATCCCACGGTGGTCACCATTCTGCTGAGCCTGGAGAGCGTGTTCGCCGTCATCGCCGGCGCCGTTGTCCTGCACCAGCAGATGACCGCCCGGGAATATCTGGGCTGCGTACTGATGTTTGCGGCCGTGATCCTGGCCCAGATCCCCATGCCCCAGAAAAAGAAGGCCAAGGCGGAATAACCGTCTTTTTATCGACACAAAGCGCCCCCTGGAACCGGAGAAATCGGTTCCAGGAGGCGTATGCTTCTATTCAGGCTGCTGCCCTATGCCGTTTTTTTTCTTCGCCTTTAACTATTCTTTAGGCTGCCCCAGCCCGCTCCGGGCCGCGCCTTCTCCCATTCCGCCCCTTGACAGGGGCATTTTTCTCTGTTATAATAAGCAACGCTTGTTGCGCAACACGAGTTTTCATCACGAAGGGAGGAGCATTTGTGCCGCCGAAGGTCAAATTTACCCGGGAGGAGATCATCCGTGCTGCTCTGGATATTGTCCGGGAGACGGGGCCGGAGGGCCTTACCGCCCGGAGTCTGGCCGCCCGGCTGGGCTGCTCCGTCAAGCCTATTTTCGGTCTGTTCCGGAGCATGGAGGAGGTGCAGCAGGAGGTTCTGGCCGCCGGATACCGGCTGTACGGCCAAACCATCGCCCAGGCCATGGAGGCCGGGAAATATCCCCCCTACAAGGCCTCCGGCATGGCCTACATTGCCTTTGCCCAGCAGGAAAAGCCCCTGTTCCGGCTGCTGTTTATGCGGGACCGCAGCCACGAGGACGCGTCTCCCCGTCTGGGAGACGATGTGGAGCCCCTGCTGGACCTGATCCAGCAGGCCGCCGGCATCAGTCGGGAAAGCGCCCGGATGTTCCACCTGGAGATGTGGATCTATGTCCATGGCATCGCCGCCATGGCGGCCACGTCGTTTCTGGACTGGGACACGGAGCTCATCAGCGCGTCGCTGACCGACGCCTATAGGGGCCTGCTGGCTCGATTCAAGGAAAAGGAGGCGCAGGAATGAACGCCGTTGAAATACAGGGTCTCACCAAACGCTACGGGGCCATCACCGCCGTGGACAGCCTGGACCTGACGGTCCGTCAGGGGGAGCTGTTCGCCCTGCTGGGCGTCAACGGCGCAGGCAAGACCACCACCATCAAAATGCTGTCGTGCCTGACCCGGCCCGATGGCGGCGACGCCCGGCTGCTGGGCCGCAGCATTGTGTCGGATGCCGCCGGGGTAAAGCGCTGCATCGGCGTATCCCCCCAGGAGACCGCCGTGGCCCCCAACCTCACCGCCCGGGAGAATCTGGCGCTGCTGTGCGGCGTCCACGGTCTGTCCCGGCAAGAGACCGCCGCCCGCACAGAGGAGCTGTCCCGGGCCCTGGGGCTGGAGCCCATTCTGGCCCGCCGGGCCGGGAAGCTCTCCGGCGGCTGGCAGCGGCGGCTGAGCATCGCCATGGCTCTGATCGCCCGGCCGGAGATCCTGTTTCTGGATGAGCCCACCCTGGGGCTGGACGTGCTGGCCCGGGCGGAGCTGTGGGACGTGGTCCGCCAGCTGAAGGGCCGGATCACCGTGATCCTCACCACCCACTACCTGGAGGAGGCCGAGGCCCTGTCCGACCGGGTGGGCATTATGAAGGACGGCCGGCTGCTGGCCCTGGGCACGCCGGAGGAGCTGAAGCGCCAGGCCGGCTGTGACAGATTTGAGGACGCGTTTGTCGCCATGGTAAGGGAGGCGGGAAGATGAAGCTGCGCGCACTTTGCCGCCGCACCACGCTGGAGCTGGTGCGGGATCCCCTGACGCTGGGCTTCGGCCTGGGCTTTCCCCTGGTGCTGCTGCTTCTGCTCAGCGCCATCCAGGCCAACATCCCCGTAAGCCTGTTTGAGATCGACCGCCTGACCCCGGGCATCACCGTGTTCGGTCTGGCGTTTGTGGCCCTGTTCTCCGCCACTCTGGTGTCCCGTGACCGGGAGGCGCCCTTTTGCAGCGGCTGTACACCACGCCCCTTACCGCCGGGGACTTCATCTTCGGCTATATGCTGCCGCTGCTGCCTATGGCGGCGGTGCAGGTGGCAGTCTGCTACCTGGCGGCCATTCCCCTGGGACTGACGGTATCGGTACGGATGCTGTGGGCGGTACTGCTGGACCTGCCGGCGGCGCTGCTGTTCATCGGCCTGGGCCTGCTGTGCGGCAGTGTGCTGAACGTCAAGCAGGCAGGCGGCATCTGCGGCGCTCTGCTGACCAATCTGACGGCCTGGCTGTCGGGCACCTGGTTCGATCTGGAGCTGGTAGGCGGCGCCTTCAAGCGCATTGCCTATGCCCTGCCCTTTGTCCACGCGGTGGAGCTGGACCGGGCGGCGCTGGCCGGAGACTGGGCGGGGCTCACGCCTCATCTGTGGTGGGTGCTGGCCTATGCCGCCGCAGCCCTGGCCGCTGCCGTGCTGCTGTTCCTGCGTCAAATGAAAAAGCAATAGAAAGCAATCGCAAAAAAGCACCGATGCGCGGCATCGGTGCTTTTTGCCTGTCAAGAAAGCCTCGCAGAGTTCGCGGCCCGCAGGCCGCGAATAAGGTTTGATCCATTTTTCGCGGCGGCGTGTACGTCGCGAAAAATACTTTGCGCGGAGAGAGTGTGTTTTCGCGCATTTTATGCGTGAAAACGCGCGGGTCGGAGCGAAAACTCTTTTGTCAAAAAAGGGCGTCGCCCTTTTTTGACAAGCTGAAAGCACCGATGCGCGGCATCGGTGCTTTTCCTATGCAGGACTCAGAACAGGCGCTGCTTCCGGGCAATGACCTGGCCGTCCACCCGCAGCAGCTGCTTGCCGGTGGGAGTGAACTCCGTTTCCACATCGTGACCGCTCACCCGGGCGCGGATGGTATAGCCGGTTTCCACGACGCCCTCCTGCCGTCCGTAGACCCTTCCGTCCACGATCAGCTCCGTCAGGCCATAGCTGCGGCGGACCTCGATCTCATGGCTGCCGTATGCAGCGGTCAGCAGAGTCCGGTGCTTCCCCTCCGCCGGCTGGCCCAGAGAGGGACTGTTGGGCCGTTCCCCCATGGACGCGTCGTAAAACTCCGTATTCTGGGGCAGCGGCTCCGGCGTCTCCCTCTGCCCCTCCGGCTCCTCCATGGCCTCCCGGCCCCGGCGGACGCCCATGGCCAGATACCACAGCAGCAGGCCGTGGAACACCACATCCAGGATGCTGGACGCCTCGAAGGCCGTCACCAGGCCCGCCACCAGCGCCGCCGTATCCACGGAGAACAGCACCAGCGCCGCCGTCAGCCAGCCCCGCCGCTTTTTGGACAGCAGCCAGCACAGGAAATACACCGCCATCACCAGCACCGCGCCCGCCGCGCCCAGCACCAGCCACTTGGCCTCCCCGGTAAAGTCATAAAAGCCCCGGGCAAACACCGCCCAGATGTAGGCGGCAAAATCCGTGAACAGATAGTATCTGTCCGACCCCGTCAGGGCCAGAAGGGTATTTACCGCCGTCAGGACCAGCATCGCCAGCAGATTGCCCCGTGCGGTCTTGTATGCCGCCCCCGCAGTTTTGCTTTTCATCTCTCGTCTCCTTTTATTCTCTCTGTATTTACAAAGCACGCCAGCTCTCCGGCCGCAGGCCGTGTCCCATAAGTCCCTCCTGCACCTGCTGCCGCAGAGCAGGCAGGTCCCGGTTCAGGGTTCCCTTCAGGGTCAGATAGTTGGATGCATGGTTCATCCGGAACACGCTGCCCGGGCTGTCCATATGGTCCAGCAGCAGGGCCGTCTCCTGCAAAATTTCCGCCGGACCCAGCACCTGGAAGCTGCCCTCCCGGACCCAGCGCTCCAGCGGCGTTCCCGGCTCCACCATCAGCGTCAGCAGGCCGATGTATTCCGGGTTCATGGCGCTGAGGGCCCGGGCGGTGTCCACGGCGTGCTCCCGGAGCAGCTCCCGGCTGCCCAGGCCCGAAATGGCCGTCACCGACAGGGCAAGTCCCGCCCGCCGGGCCTTCTGCCCTGCCGCCACGATGGCCGCGGCCGTGTGCCCCTTCTGCATCCGCTCCAGCACCGCGTCACAGCCGGATTCCAGGCCCATATACACCATTTTCAGGCCGCCCTCCCGCAGCCGCCGCAGCTCCTCCTCCGTCTTGACCTGGAGACTCCGGGGCGAGGCGTAGCAGGTGACCCGCTGGCACTCGGGAAACAGGCTGTACACCATGGCCAGAATTTCCAGCAGCTCATCGGTTTTCCGCATCAGGGCGTCGCCGTCGGCCAGAAAGACCCGCTCCACCCGGCGGTATACCTGCCGGGCCAGGCGGAAATCCTCCCGGATCTCCTCCATAGGCCGCAGGGCAAACCGCTTATCGTCATACATATCGCAGAAGGCGCAGCGGTTATGGCTGCACCCATAGGTCACCTGGATGATGAGGCTGTATGCCTCGCTGGGGGGACGGTAGACCTTTCCCTTGTATCGCATGGGCAATTCCTCCTTTTCCCCGCTATTATCGCATACTTTTCCCGGTTTGAAAAGAGCCAGGGCCGCCAAAGAACAAAAAATCCTCCTCCATCGGAAAGGAAGATAGTTACGAAAGAAACCCATCAGGGGTGTCTTTCGTTTTCAATCACAGGTTTTTCAGAACTTTTTAAGTTCTGAAAAACCGCACGAGGCTTGTCAAAAAGACTTTTTGACAAGCCTCAGGGTCTATTTCGCCCTCCGGCGGCATAAGCTGGACCAGTTTCAACAAACGAGGAGGAATTTTATGGACAACAATTTCAACCGTGTGCGCCTGTGCGGCCGGGCCGCCGGGGAGCCTGCCCTGTCCCATATAAACCACGGCGAGCACTTTTACCGCTTTCCCCTGTCGGTGGAGCGGCTGTCGGGCCAGGAGGACCTGCTGCCGGTGATTCTGCCCCGGCGGCTGCTGGAGGAGCACCCCGTACATACCGGCGACACGCTGACCCTCACCGGTCAGCTGCGCTCCTTCAACAACCGCAGCGGCCAGGGGCCCCGGCTGGTGATCTCCGTGTTTGTCCGGGAGCTGACTCCCGGCGGCGTGGCCCCCTTTAACCAGATTCAGCTCTCCGGCGTGCTGTGCAAGGCCCCCTCCCTGCGGCGGACGCCCTTGGGCCGGGAGATCTGCGACCTGATCCTGGCGGTGAACCGCCGGTACGGGCGGGCGGACTATCTGCCCTGCATCGCCTGGGGGGCCATCGCCCAGCAGACGGCCCGGCTTCCGGTGGGTTCCCGCCTGACGGTGGAGGGCCGGGTCCAGAGCCGGGGCTATACGAAAACCGTGGACGGCGTGGGCCAGGAGCGCACCGCCTATGAGGTATCCATCATGCGTCCGGCGGAGCCGGAGGAATTTTTGCTGTAGAGCCGCCGTTTCCCCTCCCGGGTCAGTTGATTTCCCCGGCAAATGGTGCTATCCTATTGTTGAATACAGAGAAACAGAGGATCGCTTCTATGACATGGACCCATCACCACGCCCATCCGGCCGTCCGTCGGGACGTGGACATGACCCAGGGCAGCATCACCCGCCACCTGGTGGAGTTCGCCCTGCCGCTGCTGGCCGGCAACGTGTTTCAGCAGCTGTACAACATGGTGGACACCTGGGTGGTGGGCAACTTCGTGTCCAACGAGGCGTTCTCCGCCGTGGGCACCGTGGGGCCCATCATCAATATGCTCATTGGCTTTTTCATGGGCCTGTCCAGCGGCGCAGGCGTGGTCATCAGTCAGTATTACGGGGCCCATAAGCCGGACAGAGTCCGGGACACCGTCCACACGGCCATGGTGCTGACGCTGGTGCTGTGCGGGGCGTTCACGGCCCTGGGTCTGGCCCTGATCCCGGCCATGCTGGCCCTGATGAACACCCCGGCGGAGGTGCTGCCGGAGTCCACGGCCTATCTGTCCATCTATTTTTCCGGCATTACGGGGCTGCTTATCTACAACATGGGCTCCGGCATTCTCCGGGCAGTGGGCGACTCCCGGCGTCCCTTCTACTTTCTGGTGGTGTCGGCGGGGCTGAACACGGTGCTGGACCTGGTGTTCGTGATCCGCTTCCGCATGGGCGTTGCAGGCGTTGCCTGGGCCACCATCATCGCCCAGGCGGCGTCGGCGGTGCTGGTGCTGGCAGTGCTGCTGCGGACGGACAGCTGCGTGCGCCTGGAGCTGCGGCGGCTGCGGGTCCATTGGGACATGCTGGGCAAGATCATGCAGGTAGGCATCCCGGCGGCTCTGCAAATGGCCGTCACCGCCTTCTCCAATGTGTTTGTCCAGTCCTATATCAACCGCTTCGGTCCGGACTGCATGTCCGGCTGGACGGCGTATACCAAGATCGACCAGCTGATGTTCCTGCCCATGCAGTCCCTGGCCCTGTCCGCCACCACCTTCGTGGGGCAGAATCTGGGAGCCGGGAACGCCCAGCGGGCCCACCAGGGCACCCGTCGTGCACTGGCGATCTCCCTGGCGGTAACGGCGGTGCTGATGGTGCCGGTGCTGGTGTTTGCGCCCCAGCTGACGGCCTTCTTCAACCGCAAGGCGGAGGTGGTGGCCTACGGCACCCTGCTGCTGCGGTACATTTCGCCCTTCTACCTGCTGTGCTGCATCAACCAGATCTATTCCGGCGCGCTGCGGGGCGCAGGCAACAGCCAGGTGCCCATGGTCATCATGCTGGGCTCCTTCGTGGTGTTCCGCCAGATCTATTTGTACATCATGTCCCACTATATCAGCAATGCCCTGCTGCCTCTGGCCATGGGGTATCCCGCCGGATGGCTGGTGTGCAGCGCCGCCACCCTGCTGTATTACCGCAGGGCCGCCCTGGGCCGGCGGCGGCTGGTGGAGGACAACTGACCGGCAAAGGAGCGAATGGTCTATGCAACAAATCACGGTATCTCTGGGGCAGCGGTCCTACCCCATCCTCATCGGCCCGGGCCTGCTGCGGGAAGCCCGCCGCCGGCTGGAGGCTCTGCCGGTCAAGCGGTGGGCCGTTATCGCCGACGAGAACACCGCCGCCCTGTACGCCGGGGCCCTGGACCTGCCGGTATACACCTTCCCCGCCGGAGAGGGCAGCAAGCGTCTGGCGGTGTATGAGGACCTGTGCCGCCGGCTGCTGGCAGACGGCTTCACCCGGCAGGACGGCATCGCGGCCCTGGGCGGCGGCGTCACCGGCGATCTGGCGGGCTTTATAGCCGGTACCCTGCTGCGGGGCGTGGCTCTGGCCCAGCTGCCCACCTCCCTGCTGGCCCAGGTGGACAGCAGCGTCGGCGGCAAGACCGGTCTGGACCTGCCGGAGGGGAAGAACCTCATCGGCTGCTTTTACCAGCCCCGGCTGGTGCTGGCAGATACGGCGTGCCTGGCCACCCTGCCCCGGCGGCAGCTGTCCTCAGGCATGGCGGAGGTCATCAAGTGCGGCGTCATCGGCGACGAGGCCATTTTGCACCACCTGGAAACGGCGGAGGAGCCGAATCTTCCCTGGCTGGTGGCGCGCTGCTGCCGGTATAAGGCGGCGGTGGTGTCCCGGGACGAGCGGGACGGCGGCGGGCGCCGGGTGCTGAACTTCGGCCATACCTTCGGCCACGCCTATGAGGCCGCCGGAGGATACGATACCCGGACCCACGGCGAGGCCGTGGCCGCCGGGATGATGCACATGCTGCGCTGGCAGGTGCGGCACGGTCTGGGCGGCGGGCAGCTGCTGGAGCGGCTGACCCCCCTGCTGCGGCGGTGGGACCTGCCCACCCGGCTGCCCTGGGACGGGGCGGCGGACTATCTGGCCCGGGACAAAAAGCGCGGCGGCGACGGCATTACCATCGCCGTGGCGGAGCGGGCCGGCCAGGGCCGTCTGCTGACGGTACCCCTGGCGGCCCTGACGGAGGACGTATGATGGACGTGCGCTTGCTTCCGGCCCCGCTGCGGGGAGCGGTGACGCCGCCGCCATCCAAAAGCCTGCTGCACCGGCAGCTGATCTGCCTGGCCCAGGCGGGAGAGTTTCCCTGCCCGCCGGACCCCTCCGACGATGTGGAGGCCACGGTCCGGGGGCTGTGGGCCTTGTATCACGAAAAGGCCCCCATCATCGACTGCGGGGCCAGCGGCAGCACCCTGCGGTTTCTGCTGCCCCTGGCCATGGCCCGGGGCCAGGTGGGCACGGTGTTCACCGGCACGGAGCGGCTGCTGGAGCGGCCCCTGCCGGGGGACTGGGGCCTTGCGGCCACGGCAGGCGGTCTGCGGGTGACCCGGGCGCTGTCCGGCGGGCAGATTCCGGTGGACGGGACCCGGACGTCTCAGCTGCTCTCCGGGCTGCTGATGGCCCTGCCCGGTCTGGCGGCAGACTCGGAGCTGGCGCTGACCGGCCCCCTGGCCTCCCGCCCCTATGTAGACCTGACGCTGGCGGTGCTGCGTCGCTGCGGCGTGCACATCGGCCAAACGGATTGCGGCTTCACGATACCGGGTGGGCAGCGGTTCCGGACCGTGCCCCTGGACGCGGAGACGGACTGGTCCGCAGCGGCCTTCTGGCTGGCGGTAAGGGCCCTGGGCTGTGCTGTGGCCGTCACGGGTCTGCGCCGGGACTCCCTCCAGGGGGACCGGGCGGCGGCAGCCCTGTGCCGTTGCCTGCCGGAGGAGGTAGACCTGACGGATATCCCGGACCTGCTGCCGCCGCTGGCCCTGCTGGCGGCGCTGCGGCCGGGAACGGAAACCCGCTTCACCGGCGCGGCCCGGCTGCGGGATAAGGAGAGCGACCGCCTGGCGTCGGTTTCGGCGGCGCTGACCGCCCTGGGAGGCCGTGTCCGGCAGGAGCCGGAGGGTCTCACCGTATGGGGCGTGGAGCGGCTCTCCGGCGGCGAAGCCAACAGCTGCGGCGACCACCGCATCGCCATGCTGTGCGCCTGCGCCGCCCCCTTCTGCACCGGCCCGGTGGTTCTGCGGAACGCCGGATGCACCGCCAAATCCTATCCCGGCTTCTGGGCGGACTACCGCCGCCTGGGCGGGCAATTTGAGGTATTGTAACATGCTGGATTACACCATATTCGGAGAGTCCCACGGCCCCGCCGTGGGCGTTCTGGTCACCGGCGCGGCCCCGGGCCTGCCGGTGGACCGGGAGCTCATCGCCCGGGAGCTTCAGCGCCGGGCCCCCCATGGCCCCCTGGCCACCGCCCGGCGGGAGCCGGACCGGCTCCGCATTCTCAGCGGCGTATACAATGGACACACCACCGGGGACCCCATCTGCCTGATTCTGGAAAACCGGGACGTCCGCTCCGGCGACTACGCTGCTCTGGCGGACAAGCCCCGCCCCGGCCACGCCGATTACGCCGCCCATGTCCGCAGCCGTGGCTGCAACGACCCCCGGGGCGGCGGGCCCTATTCCGGCCGCCTGACCGCGCCCCTGGTGGCGGCGGGAGCCATGGTAAAGAGCTGGCTGAAAGCACAGGATATTGAAATAAAAGCGCAACTTATTGATGAAAAAGAGCTGCGGCAGCAGGCGGAGGCGGCCAAGGCCGCCGGAGATTCCGTGGGTGGTCAGGTGCGCTGCACCGTCACGGGCCTTCCGGCGGGACTGGGCGGTCCCGGCTGGCGGGAGGCGGTGGAATCGGAGCTGGCCCGTCACCTGTTCGCCATCCCGGCAGTGAAGGCCCTGGGCTTCGGCGACGGCGCGGCCCTGGCCGCCCTGCGGGGCAGTCAGGCCAACGACGCCCTGCGCACCGACGGGACCCGGGTGTGGACCGTCACCAATCACAACGGCGGCATCAACGGCGGCGTCACCAACGGCATGCCGGTGACCTTCACCGTGACCTTCAAGCCCACCCCCTCCATCGCCATCCCTCAGGACACCGTGGACCTGGCCCGCATGGAAAACTGCACCGTAACGGTTCAGGGCCGCCACGATCCCTGCATTGCCCTGCGGACGGCCCCCATTGTGGAGGCGGCTGCGGCCCTGGCCCTGTGGCGGGTGCTGGACCCCCAGGCGGGCGATCTGGACACCCTGCGGCTGCGGCTGGACGGCATAGACCGGCAGCTGGTGCAGCTGTTTGTCCGGCGGCAGGAGCTGTCCCGCGACATCGGAGCCTATAAGGCCGCCTGCGGCCTGCCGGTGCAGGACCCGGAGCGGGAAGCCCAGGTGCTGCGCAGCCGGGGCGACCTGGCCCCGGAGCGCCGGGAGCAGGTGGAGCGGCTGTATGAAACGCTGATGGCCCTGAGCCGGGAGGAGCAGTCGTGAGAAACCTGATTTTCGTGGGCCTGCCCGGCAGCGGCAAAAGCACCGTGGGCAGGCTGGCGGCCAGGACCCTGGGGCTTCCCTTCGTGGACGCGGACAAGGCCCTGGAGCAGGCGGAGGGCCGCAGTATACCGGACATTTTCACCGACGGCGGCGAGTCATATTTCCGCACTCTGGAGACCCGGGTGCTGACAGACCTGTGCCGCCGGGAGGGCATGGTCCTGGCCACCGGCGGCGGGGCGGTGCTGCGTCGGGAGAACCGAACGCTGCTGAAGGGCAGCGGCCTGGTGATCTTTCTGGACCGCTCCCCCTGGGCCATCCGCCGGACCCTGCGGCGGCAGGGCCGCCCCCTGCTGACGGATGATGACGCCATCTTCCGCCTGTATCGCCAGCGGCGGAGCCTGTACCGGGCCGCCGCCCACCATGCCGTCAACAAGCCCACAGCCCGTCAGGCGGCGGAGGAGGCCGTCCGGCTGTGGAGAGAGGAGCAGCAATGAAATTTCTTGTTCTCAACGGTCCCAATCTGAACCTGCTGGGCAAGCGGGAGCCCGGCGTCTACGGTACCGGCACCTACGCCGGCCTCTGCGCGGAGATCGCGGCCTATGCCGCCGCCCGGGGGATTCGGGCGGATATCCGCCAGAGCAACCACGAAGGGGTGCTCATCGACGAAATTCAGGCCGCTGACGGAGTGTATGACGGCATCGTCATCAACCCCGGGGCCTATACCCATTACAGCTACGCCATTTACGATGCCCTGCTGGCAGTCCGTGTTCCGGCGGTGGAGGTGCACATCAGCGACATCAGCCGCCGTGAGGCGTTCCGCCGGACGTCCGTCACCGCCCCGGCCTGCCGGGGCCAGATCGTGGGTCACGGCTTCCGGGGCTACCTGGAGGCCATGGAGTTATTGGAAAACATACACAAGGGGGATATGAAATGAAGCTCTGTGTGATCGGCGACCCGGTGGGTCACAGCATGTCCCCGGTGCTGCACCGGCGCATGCTGGCCCTTTCGGGGATCGAAGGCGACTATCAGGCCGTCACCGTCACCCGGGAGACGCTGCCGGACTTTATGGCGGCAGGCCGGGCCGGGGAATGGGACGGCTGCAACGTCACCATGCCCTTAAAGCAGGAGGTCATCCGCTATCTGGACGAGCTGAGTCCGGAGGCGGAGGCCTGCGGCGCGGTAAATACGGTGTGCTTCCGGAACGGGCACACCGTGGGCTATAATACCGACGCCCCCGGCATCCGGGCGGGCTTTGCCGCCCGGGGCGCC
>OLNZ01001454.1_pt1 | contig 16809 bp, 17 predicted proteins | sample 1672981 | NCBI WGS metagenome assembly OLNZ01 (sample SAMEA3136743, study PRJEB25190) | human gut metagenome | biome: human gut; feature: human-associated habitat; material: faeces | place: Austria | collected 2013 | reverse complement strand
CTGTTGTTAGGATATATTTATCCTAGGATGGAGAAGAATATGATTGTTAATACTCAAAAAATGGTTTCAATGACTGAAGCTAATCAAAATTTTTCTAAAGTAGCAAAAATTGCGAATGCTGAAGGATCTGCACTTGTAATGCGTAACAATAAACCTGAATACATTTTACTGAAAATCAACAACAATCAAAATTACGAACAAGCCGATGATGCAGAACTAGAAACTGTTTCTAAAAAACTGATTCAGCAAAATATGGAAGCTTACAAAAAACTTGCAGAATGAAAATATTAAGTAAAAAGCAAATAATATTTCTTCATGAACATTTAATTAATGCTACTGGTGGTACTGAAGGAATAAAAGATGAAGGCATGCTTGAAAGTGCAATGAATGCTCCTTTTCAAACTTTTGGTGGGGAAGATCTTTTTCCAACGATTTACCAAAAAGCTGCTAGATTGGGATTTGGCTTAGCGAGTAACCATCCGTTTCTTGATGGAAATAAAAGAATCGGTGCACATGCCATGTTGACTTTTCTTGAAATCAATGGCGTTGAAATGCAGTACACAAACAAAGAATTGTCCGATATTTTTTTGGCGATAGCTGATAATCAAGTTCACTATGATGATTTATTATCATGGTTGATTGAACATGTTGTATGGCGGTAGTTTTGAGACTATCGCTTTTTTTTTCCTAATCATTTTGTACCATATGTCTATTAGAGACTTTCACGTCTCTTCTTTTCTTTTTGTAATTGTTTTACAATAGAGTTAACAATATTTTAGGAGACACCTATGGAAAAATATATCATGGCAATTGATGAAGGTACGACTTCTACACGTGCGATTCTTTTTAATCACACAGGAGAAATCGTATCTGTCGCACAAAAAGAATTTACACAGTATTTTGCACAGGAAGGATGGGTAGAGCATGATGCAAATGAAATCTGGCTTGCATTACTTGCATGTATGAGTGAATGCATCATGAAGTCTCATATTGATCCATCTCAGGTAGCTGGCATTGGAATTACAAACCAGAGAGAAACAGCAGTCATCTGGAATAAAGATACAGGACTGCCAATCTATAAGGCAATTGTATGGCAAAGCAGGCAGACAGTTGATATCTGTAATGATTTGATAGAAAAAGGATATAATGAAACATTTCATAAGAAAACAGGCTTAAGAATTGATCCATACTTTTCCGCAACAAAATACCGCTGGATCTTAGATCATGTTGATGGCGCAAAACAACTTGCCAAGCAAGGTAAACTGTTATGTGGAACAATGGATACATGGATCGTGTATTGTCTTTCTGGCGGGAAAGCACATGTTACGGACTATACAAATGCGAGTCGTACATTGCTGTATAACATTTATGATTTATGCTGGGATGAAGAATTATGTTCTATCTTGGATATTCCAATGAACATGCTTCCAGAAGTTAAAGATTCTTCTTGTATCTATGCGCATACTGCACCATATCATTTCTTCAACCAGGAAGTTCCAATCTGTGCAATTGCCGGAGATCAGCAATCTGCATTGTTTGGTCAATCATGCTTTATGGAAGGGGAAGCTAAGAATACATATGGAACAGGTGGCTTCCTGTTAATGAATACAGGTACAACACCAAAGGAATCTAATGATGGTTTATTGACAACGATTGCATGGGGACTGAATGGAAAGATTTCTTATGCATTGGAAGGTTCTATCTTTGTTTCAGGCAGTGCAATCCAGTGGCTGCGTGATGAAATGGAATTCTTTGAAAAGAGCAGTGAATCAGAAAGCTATGCGAAGCAAGCAAACAAGGAGAGTGGTGTCATGGTAGTACCAGCATTTGTAGGTTTAGGTGCTCCATACTGGGATGATTCTTGCAGGGGTGCAATCTTTGGTATTACGCGTGGTACAACAAAGTATGACATTACAAAGGCAACACTGGATTCCTTAGCTTATCAGACACGTGATGTTCTAGATGCCATGGCAAAAACATGTCAGATATCGATTCCTAGATTACGTGTAGATGGCGGTGCATGTGCAAATAATTACCTGATGCAGAAGCAGGCAGATATTATGCAATGCAGTATCATACGACCATCTGTATTAGAATCTACTGCACTTGGTGCTGCTAGACTGGCAGCACTTGCAATCAACTACTGGACAATGGATGATATTCGCAAACAAGACAGTGAAGATACGATCTTTGAACCATCTATTTGTAAAGAGGAAGCAGATGCAATGTATGATCGTTGGCAGAAGGCAGTGAGTGCTGCAAGAATGTTTACGAAGTAAAGTTTTATTGGAGCATATACGTGTTTTTTTGTATAAAGGTAGTACAGAATATTTAAAAGCGAGTAATGGTGGCAATGAACAATATCTTGAACTAGTCAAAGCGTATTGTGGAACACAGCAAATTGCAAAGCTAAGAAAACTGTTGCATTTTACATTCGAAAAACATGAAAAGTATAATCTAAGTGATAAAAGATTAAAGATGCTTGCAAATATGATTCAAGAGCGGGCTATGGAATTGATACAAATTCTAGAAGCAGAGAAAAATTGATGCATTAAATATACTTGCGAAACACATAAAAACGATGTATATTAAAGGCGTAAACAAGGAGTGCGAAAGCACTCCTTATGTTGTGCTTGGGAGGCGTATGGATAGAATTGAACATTTAAAAGAATTGTTTCAGCCAGTATTTGAAAGAAACAGTGTCATTCTTTATGATCTTGTTTTTCGAACGAATGGAAGCGAAAGAACATTAGAAGTATCTATCATGAAAGAAGATGGAAGTATGGATCTGGATACCTGTGCTTTGGTTTCTGAACAGATTTCAGAAATCTTAGATCAGGAAGATCCAATCAAGGAAGAGTACACATTAGAAGTTTGTTCACCTGGAGCAGAAAGAGAAATCAAGAATCTTGATGAAATCAAACAAGGTATGTATGTGTATGTTCGTTTGAAACATCCATTTAAAAAGATGCTTGAATTCACTGGTGAGATCTTAGATGTAAATGAAAATATTGTTCATCTATCATACCGTGATAAAGCTGCTGTTAGAAAAGCAGAATTTACGAAGGAAGATATTGACTTCATTCGTTTGGCTGTAAAATTTTAAGGAGAGAAACATGGAATACAAAAAAATGCTAAGAGCTTTGAGTGATGTTGAAGAACAAAGAAATATCTCTGAAGCTGTAATCCTGGAAGCTTTGAATGAAGCTGTTGCAAAAGCATATAAAAAAGATGCTGAACTTCAGGATATTGATGTTGTTGCTGAACTCAATGAAAAGAAAAAGAAGTTTGATCTTTATCAGAACTACTTAGTACTTGAAAGTGATGATGATGTTCAGGATGATGAATTGGAAATTGGTTTAGCAGAAGCTAGAGCAATTGATCCAACTGCTGAAGTTGGCGGTAAGATCAGAAGACCAATTGAAGAAGTTGAATTGTCTAGAGCTGCAGTTTCTATTGCGAAGAATGTCATTCGTCAGAAGATCAGAGAAGCTGAAAAGAGTGCTGTCTATGATGAATACAAAGACAAGATCGATGAAATGTTTATCGGTGTTGTTGAATCTGTGAAAGATAAGTTTGCATTGATCAATCTTGGCAAGTCTGTTGCCTTGATGCCTCATTCTGCACAGATTCCTGGTGAAGTATTAAGAGAAGGCGACAAGACAAGAGTTGTTATTACAGCTGTCAATAAAGATACAAAGGGTTCTCAGGTTCTTGTATCTAGAGCGGATGCAATGCTTGTAAAGAGACTGTTTGAAAAGGAAGTTCCTGAAATCTATAACGGTATCGTTGAAATCAAGGCAATTGCTAGAGATGCTGGTGATAGAACGAAGATGGCTGTACTTTCTCATAATCCAGACATTGATCCAATTGGTGCATGTATTGGTCCTAGAGGCAACCGTGTACAGAACATCATTGATGAATTGAATGGTGAAAAGATTGATATCTTTGAATACTCTAATGATGTCAGTGTTCTTGTAAAGAATGCTTTAGCACCTGCAGTTGTGACTGCAGTATTGCCTGGCAGAGATGATAACAGCCTGCTTGTTATCGTTGATGCTGCACAGCTTTCTCTTGCAATTGGAAAGCGTGGCAAGAATGCTAGACTTGCGGTGAAGCTGACAAATCACAAGATTGATATCAAGACACGTGAAGAAATTGAAGAAGCAGGTATGGATTATGAAGCTTTACTTGCTCAGGCTGAAGTATTGAAGCAGAAGGCTGCTGAAAAGACAGAAAAAGAAAATGAAATGAAGCGTGCTGAAGCAATCAAGGAACAGGAAGAAAAGAAGGCTGCAGCTGCTGAAAAGATTGCCGCACTGAAAGAAAATGCCGGCAGTGAAGATGATGACTTCATTCCTGAAGAAATGATGGAAACATTAAGTGAAAATGTGCTTGATGAAATGGATGAAGAAGATACTAAGGAAGAAGAAACAGCAGCAAATGAAGAAACACCTGCTGCTGTAGAAGAACCTGTCGTAGAAGAAGACAACGAAGTTGAAGAAGAAGTAGAAAGCGAAGAACCACTCGTGGAAGAAAAGAAGAGTAACAAACACGCTGACCTCGAAGAAATGGCAGCAAACAATACATACGTATCCAAGTTTGAAAAGTTAGCAGATACAAGCAAGAAGGCTGAAGCTAAGGGCAAGAAGAAGTTCAAGAAGAAGAGTGATGAAGATAACTACAAGCTCTCTAACAAGGAACTGCAGCAACAGCTCAAGGATAAGCTTGCAGCACGTGCAACTGCTTCTCAAATCTATTCTGAAGAAGAACTTGCTGAAATTGAAGCACAGCAGGAAGCTGAAGAAGAAAAAGAATACGATATCGATTACGATGAATACGAAGATTACTACGGCGAGGATGAATAATCATGCCTAGAAAGATTCCGATGAGACGCTGTGTCGCAACGAGTGAACAGTGTGCTAAAAAAGATCTTCTTCGCATCGTTCGTACACCAGAAGGAAATCTTGCAGTAGATCCTACAGGAAAGGCCAATGGCCATGGCGCATATCTTAAGAAAAGCCTGGATGCTGTAGAAGCTGCAAAGAAAAACGGTGCTTTAAAAAGAGCACTGAAGATGGATATTCCTGATTCATTCTATGAAGAAATCAAAAAAGCAATCTAAATGAATGCAAATACGAAAAGAGGCGATGTAAGAATATGATTGTTTCGCATCATGAATAGTGATGCATTAAGAAAGGGAGGTTATCTATGCCAAAGAATACAAAGAGTAATGGTTCTAAAAACAAAAAGAACAATAACAAAACTCGCAATAACAATAATAAAAACTTCGACAGCAAGCCTAAGAAGGTTGTTGAAGAAGTTCACGCAATTACATATACAGATGGAATCACAGTTGGTGAATTAGCTGAAAAGATTGCTCATCCTTCTACGGATATTATCAAAACATTATTCATGGAAGGGAAAGCAGTTACAATCAATACACCACTGGATGATGAAACTGTTGAACTTGTATGTATCTCTTATGATATTGAACCAACAAAGGTAAAAGAAAGAGAAGAAGATACATTGGAAGTGGAAGAAGTTACTGATCCAGATCTTCTTGAAGAACGTCCACCTGTTGTTACAATCATGGGACATGTTGACCATGGTAAAACAACACTTCTGGATACGATTCGTAAGTCTAAGGTAGCAGCTGGTGAAGCTGGTGGTATTACACAGGCAATTGGTGCTTACCAGGTTTCTATTAATGGTAGAAAGATTACATTCCTGGATACACCTGGTCACGAAGCATTTACAGCGATGAGAGCGCGTGGTGCATCTATTACAGATATCGCTGTTATCGTTGTTGCTGCAGATGATGGTGTGATGCCACAGACACGTGAAGCGGTTGACCATGCAAAGGCTGCTGGCGTACCTATCATTGTTGCGGTCAACAAGATGGATAAGCCAGATGCAAATCCTGATCACGTCATGGGTGAAATGAGTGATCTTGGAGTCATGCCTGAAGAATGGGGTGGAGATACAGTCTTTGTTCCTACAAGTGCGAAAAAGGGTGATGGTATTGATGACCTTTTGGAAACAATTCTTACAGTTGCAGATATCAAGGAATTGAAAGCTGCACCAAATACAGTCGCTACAGGTTCTGTTATTGAAGCTAAACTTGATAAGGGCAGAGGACCTGTTGCAACATTACTTGTACAGAATGGTACACTTCACCAGGGTGATCCAGTTGTTGTTGGTACATCCTTTGGCAAGGTGAGAAGAATGACAGATGAAAATGGTCATACATTGAAGTCTGCTGGTCCTTCTACACCTGTTGAAATCATTGGTTTGAATGATGTACCTGAAGCTGGTGACTTGTTTAGAAACTTTGACGATGAAAAGGAAGCAAGAGCTTTAGCAGATCGTCGTAAGAGAAGAAAGCAGGAAGCGGAAAGAAGAAAGACAAGTGCTATGTCACTTGAAGACTTGTCTGCACAGATTGAAGCAGGCAACATCAAGGAAGTACCTATTATCATCAAGGCTGACGTACAGGGTTCTGCAGAAGCTGTAAAGTCAAGTATGGAAAAACTTGAAGTTGGTGATGTTAAGATCAATGTTATTCATGCAACTGCTGGTGCAATTACGGAAAGTGATATTATGCTTGCGGATGCATCTAAGGCTATGATCATTGGCTTTAATGTTAGACCTGATGCAAATATTCGTAAGAAGGCTGAAGAAGCTGGTGTTGAAATTCGTTTACACAACATCATCTATAAGGCTACTGAAGAAATGGAACTTGCCATGAAGGGTATGCTTGAACCAGTATATGAAGACGTTACTATTGGTGAAGCTGAAGTGAGAGAAACATACAAGGTTTCAAGAGTTGGTACAATTGCTGGATGTATGGTGACAGATGGCAAGGCAAAAGCAAACTGTGGTGTGCGTTTGATTCGTGAAGGTATTATTGTGTATGATGGCAAGCTTGGTTCTTTACAGAGATTCAAGGATCAGGCTAAGGAAGTACTTTCTGGTTATGAATGTGGTCTTACAATTGCAAACTACAATGATATCAAGGTTGGAGATACTTTAGAATTCTATGAGGCACAGGAAGTTCCTGTTGATTAATTATGGCAAAGAACTTTAAGCAGAAAAGATTAGAAGGTATCATCCGAAAGAACATTTCTGAAATCGTGCAGTTTGGTGTGAAGGATCCTAACGTTGGATTTGTGACGATTACTGATGTTCAGGTTTCTAATGATCATTCTTATGCAAAAGTGTTCTGTGAATTCTTAGGACAGGACGCAAGAGCACAGGCTGGTCTAAAGGCTTTGAATAGAGCTAAGGGATATATTCGTACAGAATTATCGCAGAGATTGAGTATCAGAAGATGTCCGGAATTAATCTTCGTGATTGATGAAACGGAAAGAAAAGCGCGTCATATTGATGATATCATTGCATCATTACACAAAGATGATGAAGAATAAGTGAAGTAAAGACTCTGGAGACAGAGTCTTTTTGAGTGGTTGAAATGTAAGTGAATGCTTATAAATGTAACTATTCTCTAACTTCATTTCGTCAGTATGTAAATAGAGATAACCTGCATAGTTCTTATGAGGAGATTGTTATGAGGACTATATACAAGTTAGCAAAACTGATCCTAGCATGTTTTATGTTTATCACATGTGTCAGCTTTACAATTGTGCAGGCTGAAGATGATACAGCTAGCAGTCAATCAAGCCAAGACGCACTTGAAACGGTAAATGAAGAAGAAAGTGAAGAAAAAAAGTTCGACATAAATACAGTATCTGATACTGATGTATTGACTGCCGTTCCTTTAGAAAGAATGATCATCAAGAATGGTGTATTTTATGGAATCTCTGAAGAATGGTATGAATCTACATTCCCACAGATTAAAGTATCTTTGATGATTCTTGAAACAGTTATGACAATTGCAAATGACGCATTTCAATCAAACTACACAAATGCAAAAAATCATTCAAGTGCTTAACAAAATCTGAATTTGATGTAGCATCTATTGATTTTACGAATGCAATGAATCTAACACGCATTAACACTCAGGCAGCCATGAACTGTACATCTTTAACAGGTTTATTAGACTTATCACATTCAAAAGTAACATACATTGGCAAAAGTACATTCAATGGCTGTACGAATCTTACGGGTGTGTTTTTTCCATCATCATTAAAATACACTGGAGATCAAGAGGGTGGCAGTGTATTTAAAGACTGTACAGATTTACAGTTTGTACGTGTTACTTCAAAAAATAATGACGCAGCATTTGAACTTCCAGATACGCTAGAATCCATTGGCTATTAGGCATTCTATAACTGTAAATCACTTCCAGCAGATACTGTGATTACAATTCCATCCACTGTAATGTTTATTGGTAATGAAGCATTCCATAAAACAAGTGGAATAACAATGATTCATGTATTACAAGAAGATGAAAAAAGCTATGGTAAAGAAGCATTCAAAGCAAGTGAATATGGCTTGCATAAGCGCATTACAGTATTTCAGAACTATGAGACAAAGCATACATATCCAAATATCAATGTTTCCAATAACAAGCCACATATAATTGGTTTCAATGTTTCTCATCTACTTGAAACAAATGAAGATGCACCTATCAAAGTGAAATTTGAATATGCATGGACGGATGTATGGAAACTTGGAAGCTAAGGACCACGCATGAAAGAAGAAGGGTTTGGCAGATACAATCTATATGACAATCTATCTGTCACAAATACAATTGTCGTTGATGGTCCACAACATGAAAGAACAACTACATCCAGCTATTCCAAAGAAGACTATGGAGATGGCTATTATCTTTTAGAAATCTATGGATACTATGTAGAAAAGAGTGGAGGCATGTGGAAGCTGTTCTTTAAGTCTGCAAGTACTGCAATCGCTGTCAATGATTCTGAACGTACAACAGATACAACGTATTGCTTTGATGTCATTACTTCTGATCCATCGTACAATTCACTGGAAATACAGCAATATATGGCTATACACATGCACAGATCAAGGCAGATGTAGAAGCTATTGAAACACAGACAAATACATACCAGTGGTATCGCGCAACAAAAGAGAATCCTTCTTCAAAGGGAAAAAGATTGAAGGTGCAGCATCTACAATATTGCCAATAGAAGATGGATATGATGCTGGAAAGTATTACTACTATCTAGGAGTTACAAGCAGGAAAGCATCAAATAATGATGTGGTCCAGACAAATCATCCAGTCACATTCACAGTTGAAAAAGCAACCTTCACAATCACACCAGAAGACAAAGAGCGTACAAAAATCTATGATGGTAACCCACTTGCAATTCAAGCGTTATCATCTGTAAAAGAAGGTTCAATAGTACTCTATTCCTTAGATTGTAGAATATGGAAACAAGATCAGCCATACATTACAGATGCAGGTGTATTAAATGTTAAAGCAAAGGTAGAACATCCTAACCACAAAACAGTAACAATAGACTACACATTAGAAATCATTCCAAGAAAGGTAACATTAACAAGTGCAACCACAAAGAAACAATACGATGGCAAGCCATTAACAAATAAGACTGTCGTAGTCTCAGGTGAAGGCTTTGTTAGTAAAGAAGGTACAACATATAAAGTTACAGGAACAATTACAGATGTTGGCTCTATCAAAAATACATTCACATATACACTCTATAAAGGCACAAAGAAAGAGAACTATCAAATTACAAATGTATAAGGCACACTCACAATCACAAAGGGAAACAAAGCAGCTGATACATCAGATCAAAGCAACACACTACTCTATGGCGGTATATTGTTGGCTGCAGATATGGCTTAGCAAGTGTAATTCTGCTTAGAAAAAAATCTAAATTAGTATCTTGCACAAATAATAAAACAGAATAAAAACTGAAACAAAAGCTCTTTTGATAACTAAATAGAAAAAAATTCAAAAAACCAATAACCAAAACATATGTTTTTATATATCTTCTTTTTGATTGCTTTAGATATTTAAACAGACTTTATAATACGAAAACACATGCATGAAATTTTAATAAATAAAGTAATATTCAAAACTGTGGTTATATAATGGTTTTCGTTCAGTTATAAAACTAAAATAAAAGGTTAAACAATGGTTATTAATTTGTAATATTTCGGCTTTTTTTTGCATATTTTTTACTTAACATGTATCGAAATAAGAGTTAAAAAGTTGCTTAGATGTAAATCGTAAGTCTATACTTACATAGAAAAAATCTAAGGAAGAAGAAAAGAAAATGAAAAAAACAATGATTAGAAATCCTAAAACAACAGCTGTATTAACAGCATTATTGGTTGCTGGAATGGCAACTACACCTGTAATGGCAGAAGGTTCAACTTATGCTCCAGTCAATGGCAAAAGCACAACTTTTGACACAACAATCTACATGAGAAACACAGCAAGTGTTCCAAATGTAACATTTCATTATGAAGTAGCTGCCGGCACTGCTCAGGCTGCTTTAGATGGTAATTTAGCTGTATTAGCTGGTGACGATAAGGCAACATCTACTGGCTTACCAACAATCAAGGATATCGTATTCAAAGCTGGTGAAGCAAAGGCTGCTGATGGTGCAGATCGTGCATTAATCAAGAAGACAGGTACTGTTGACTTCTCTGGTGTAACTTACAATGAACCAGGTGTTTACCGTTATGTAGTAACAGAAACAGGTAAAGCTCAGGGGGTTACACCTGAAGACAAGGCACACAAGCCGGAAGACAGAGTCAAGGCTTTGGATGTGTATGTTACAGATGATGGTTATGGTAATTTGGTCGTTTCCAGTTATGTAATGCACAACAACGAAGATGCAAAGGCTAAACAGGATCTTGATGGCAAGGATGCAAATTTTGAACATCTTTTAACAACATCTGATGTAACTCTTTCCAAGACGGTTACAGGCAACCAGGGTTCCCGTGACGAATACTTCCAGTTCACAGTAACGATTGCTGGTGCTGACAAGGATACAAACTTCATTGTTGACTTGACAAATGCTGATAAAACAACAAAGACAAACGCTGTCAATACAACACCACATGAAAATCCAAAAATGCTGACAGCTGGTGAAGACGGAACAATTACAAAGGATTTCTGGATTCAGAATGGTCAGTCAATCAAAATCCAGGGTCTTGGTGACTCCACAGGCTACACAGTAACTGAAGCAGACAATGCCTACAGGACAAAAATCGAAGTAGAAGGCGACGCAACAAATGCTGCAAAAAACGACATTGCGGCAGTAGATAGCAAGGTTGTAACTGATGCTGCTGTTACAGCTGATACAATAGTTGCTTATACCAACGAAAAGGCTGGTACAGTTCCAACAGGTATTGTAATGCCTATTGCAGGTGCTACTTCAATCATGTTAATTGGTGGTGCTGGTGTTGGATATTTCATTTTAAAGAATAAGAAAAGAGAAGGATAAATGACAATATGGGCTGAAAGATTTATTCTTTCAGCCCATACATACTTATATGAACAGCATTATAAAAAAAATAATTCGCTTCATTGATAATACAATTGATAGAATCATATTAATTGTATTTATTCTTGTATTTCTTGTTGGATGTTATGGAATGTATGATGTTTTGTGTGTTTACAATGAAGCACAGGATAAATCATTTCTAAAGTTTAAACCAAGCAATCGTGAATTGTTAACAGCAGAACTTGAAGGCAATGTTGCCTGGCTCACATTAGATGATTCTCCAATAGACTATCCAATTATGCAGGGTGAAAATGAAACTGATTATCTAAATACTGATCCATATGGTAAGTATTCATTATCTGGATCTATATTTCTAGATCACAGAAATAACGAAGAATTTACAGATATTTATAATCTCGTATATGGACATCATATGGAAAACGATATGATGTTTGGCGGCTTAGATAAATGGCTGGAAGAAGATTACTTTTATTCTCATACAACAGGTACTTTAACAACAAAGAATCATATTTACTCTTTACGTGTATTTGCGGTAGCAGATACTAATGCAGAAAGAAGTGAATTGTTTCAGCCGGTTGATGTTTCTGGAGATGTGAGTATTACTTATATTTTGAATCATTCTTTACTTCTAGATGCATCTATCATTCCTACTCATGTATTAGCATTATCTACCTGCAAATATCCAAATACAAATGAGAGAACAATGGTGTTCTGTCAAATGGAAATGTTATATGAAGGTAAAAATACAGAATTGGATCAGACAAAGAAACCAGAAGTAGCTCAGAGTGATTTACAGTATGGTACAAAAGTATATAAAAACATTCAGCCTTTGAAACCTAACAAGACATTTCTTGATAGTTTTCTTACATTCATAGGGATTAAATAAAGGAGATAACAATATGAAGGTAATACTTAAAAATTTAATCATACTTTGTGCAGTTATTCTTTTTGCTATTCCTTTAAATGCAGAACAATCACAGGCAATCATTCCTGTAGAAATTACTGGAGTTGAAAGTGGAATTGTTGAAGTCAACAGTGAAGATGCAAAAGCAAACAAAGCTTTAAAGAGTTCTCAGTTTACAATCAATAAAACTGGTGAAATCACTGTTGATTACAATGAACCTGTAGATTATAAGTACACAGTGAAACAAATCATTCCTGATGAAAAGTCAGACATGATATACGATACAACAATCTATGATGTAGAAGTGTTTGTTGAAGCAACAGGTGATACACTTGTTCCTCATGTTGTTGTATGGAAAGATGGTCGTTCTGAAAAGTGTGATAAGGTAACTTTCACAAACAAAAAGAAGGAGCAGCCAAAAACTAGTACAGATACAAGTGATACAGCTGAAGCTGGCATGTATCTTAGTATGCTGGGAATTAGTATTGTAGTAATGATTGGTATGATTTTATGGAAGCGAAGACAAAGCGAAAACTCATAAGATTATTACTTAAAATAGGAGTCATTCTATTAATACTTTATTTTATCTTTAACTATCTGATCTGTATCTTTTATCTTAGAGGAAATTATATGTTTCCAGCAATGAAAGATGGAGATCTTGTGATTGCGACAAAATTAGAATTGATATCATCAAATGATACGGTTGTGTATGAACAGGATGATACAAAAAGAATTGGAAGAGTTGTAGCATTTGGTGGAGATACAGTTTCCTTCAGTGATTCTGGTGAATTAATTGTGAATGGGAACGTCATTACAGAAGAAATATTCTATCCAACAATGCAAGATGATTCATCTAATATTACGTATCCATATATAGTTCCTGAAGATACAATGTTTATTCTTAATGACTATCGAACTGGAACGAATGAATCATTCAATGATTCAAGAAAATATGATGCAATCGATACAAAACAAGTTAAAGGAAAAATCATTCTTCTTGTTAGAAGAAGAGGATTCTAATGAATCATTCTAAATGACCAATTTAATTGGAGGGCGTGTATGTTAAAAAGAAAGGTAAAAGCAATTGAAAAAATACTGATATCTCTGCTTCTTGCAGCGAATAGTTTCATTTGTGTTTTTGCGTTAGATGATACTTCATCTACAACTGAAGAACCAGTCCAGCAAGAAACACAAGATGAAACATCTGAAACACAGAATGAAGTTCAAGAAGCCCAGCAAAATCAAGAATACACATACAGTGATGATTCAGTATCTGTGACAGTAACTGCACCAGTGGATGCATTACCAGCAGATGCAATTTTACATGCCGATAAGATTGATAACAGTGAAGTTGATGTGTTGAGTGAATCTGATGTCTTGGATGATACGATTCAAAACTCTGTTATCTATGATGTTTATTTCACATTCAATGATGAAGAAATTGAGCCTACACAGCCTGTTCAGGTATCTATGAATCTAAAGATCTCGGATATTGATTCAAACATGGATACTTCTACAGTCAATGTAAAACACATCAAAGACAACAATGAAGTGAATACAGTAGCTGATACGAATGATGTAGGTGGAATTACAAGTGATGGTGAAAGTCTGAATGCCAGCTTTACGACAGAAAGCTTTTCTTATTTTGTGATTTGTTATGGTAAAAATAATAACAATCAACCAAATAATCCTTTATATGCATATTTATATTATAATAATGGAAATGGTTATTCAGAAATTCCAAATTCTTTAGGAAACGATAAACACTTAACGATTACTGGTTCAAATAAAACATATGATCAGGCTGATTTTACAAAATATAACACAAAAGAAAATACCTGGGTTCATATGGAAACATTAGTTGCAACGTATGGAAAGTATACACAAGGATATACATATCAAAGTTCGCATGCGGGTTCTGAGAATGGACCAGTGATTAATTGGATTTACTATCAAACAAATACTAGAAAATGGTATTACAGTGATTCTGTAGACAGACCTAATCTATCAATAAATGAAGATAAAATTTTAGAAGCAAATGCTAATATTTATTGCTTATTTACAAAAGATCATCTTGCGAATTCTGCCATTCAAGACAACGTAGCTACAGATGGAAGCTTATTTCTGCCTAGACCTGAAGGTATTAAACCTGGATCTCTAGTTACTTATAAATGGTATCGAAATACAACAGACGTTGAAACAAGTACTGAAACATTTGAGTATGTGCCTCGTACAAAAGTAACAGGGTCATCTTATTCCATTGAAAGTGATAATTCTGGAACACGTTTATATCCAGCATTGGATATGGGTGTAACAGAAGCATACAAAAAAAATGAAGAAGTACGTTATTGGTATAAAGTTGAAGTGTATGAAAATCATAAATTGTTCATGACAACTGAGCCAATTCATAATATGTATTATGCATGTTTACAGAATGGCAGCTTTGAATATCCTGATACACAAAAATTAAATGCAGGAAAAACAGGTGCATTTATACCGGATGGTACAGCCAAACTAAACTGGCATACAACAGGAGAAGACAAACAGCTTGAAATTGTATATGCACCATACGCAAATGACGCTAGTGGTTACAATATTAGTGATGGAAGTGTACCTGATGGAAATCAGTGTGCAGAATTGAATGCAGAAGCAGCGGGTACTTTATATCAAGATATTATGAGTACCCCAAATACACAGTTATATTGGAAACTGAGCCATAGAGGAAGACAAGGCTCAGATACAATGTATTTGCTTGTTGCTCCAACAAAATTAGTTGAGAATACTATTATTACCCAAAAAAATGTAAATGATTTGATAGAAAAGATTCTTAAAAATCGTGAATACTATGCGAGTAAAGGGTATTACCTTCAAACAATTACTGATGGTACATCTGGTTGGGGCAGTTATACTGGAAATTATAAAGTACCAGAAGGAAGCTATTTGACTAGAATGTTTTTTGCAGCTGGAGAAACAGCAAGTGGCAATGACACAGTTGGTAACTTTATTGACGATGTTTCATTTTCACCATTATTACCTGAACCCGAAAGAAATACTGGATATATTGAAGTGAATAAAATTGTTACTGGTATTTCAGAAACCGATATTAGTAAATATCGAGTTCAAATTGACGTCAGAAAGGAAAATGAATCTACAATTATTGCTTCAGAAGTTCTTGATTTCTCTAAAGCAATTAAATTAGCAGATAGAAAATATAAAGTCACTACGACATTTAATAGTAAAACTTTCGATGCTGGATTGATTGATGATGGTATTAACTATGTCATAACAGAAACTGTTTTAGATATGTCAAATATGAGTGAAAAATATGATTTAGCAAACAGTCATTATACTCTTAATAACAACCAGGAACAAACCTATGAATATAATAATAAGGATGGAATTAAACAAGCATTAAAAAGCGGTTCAACAATGTATATTGATCTTACAAATAGTTACCATCCTGAAACAGTTTCACTTACTGTAACAAATAAAGTATTTGGGAACATGGGAAGTAAAGATAAAGAATTTACTTATCATTTGGAATATCCTGATGGTTCAAAAAATGGTTTTAAACAAACATTTAGTTTAAAATCTGATGAAACAAAAACCTTTAATATTCCATACGGAATTATTGTATATGTTGAACAAGAATCAGAAAGTAAAGATGGCTATTCTTCATATTACAGAGTTGGGGAAAATGGACCATCAGTAATTACTTCGCTGATTTTTCATGATGAAAAGAATCCTTTAACTTCAGATGTAACGGTTAATTATTTCAACACTCGTAATATGACTGTTCCAACTGTTGTAAAGAGCAATAGTGGTTATATACTTGGCGTGATTGTATTCGGTTTAATTGGATTATTAACTATTGTATTTAGAGTAAAGATGAAGTAAAAATAAAAGGGATATAACAATGAACAACGTTCATTGAATATCCTTTTTTTGTTCTATATTTGTAAACAAATAAACTATACAGAAAAATATAATCAAGAATATCAAATTGTTATTACGTATGCTGCTACTCTGACAGCAGATGCATTGATTGGTAAAGATGAATATCCCACTCCTCCAGAGCCTCTTTGTCCGGTTTTGAGAGCCACCCATTCCATAGAGAGAGCCATTTTTTTATTCTGGTAACAGAGCCACCTTCATATTATAAGATTTTTTTGTGGATCCATATCCACAATGTCTTATGAATGGAGGTGCTTTTTTATGTATGACAATAAGACAATTATTAAACTTCATTTCGATGGAGTAAGTATTCGTCAGATTGCAGAACGGTCAAAAAATGTTAGCGTCAGGTTAATTTAACCATTCCGGGTCAGGAGAAAATCGCCAATTTTAGTCAAAAGAAAAAAGCCAGCACGTCAGATGACTTTCAAAAATTCATTTACTGCTTGGCTGGATCTAACAAATCCGATGTACTTCCGACCTTCACCGCAACAGTTTCAAGTTTTCTGCCACGGTAGCTTT
>OLNZ01001432.1_pt1 | contig 16972 bp, 19 predicted proteins | sample 1672981 | NCBI WGS metagenome assembly OLNZ01 (sample SAMEA3136743, study PRJEB25190) | human gut metagenome | biome: human gut; feature: human-associated habitat; material: faeces | place: Austria | collected 2013 | reverse complement strand
TTTTTCCTCAAGGATTTTACCCTTTAAGCCATTCACAATTTTTATTTTTTTACAGAAAAGTGTGTAAGATTTCCGACACACTTTTCTTATTTGTCTACTATTCTTCAAACAATTCTGACATATCAAAGATGTATCATGATTATATTCCATAAAGTTTCATAATTCTAACATACGTCAAATGAGAGAAAATTAATTCTCTTCTACAGACCGTTAATCAAATTTTACCAGTTTCAAATACAACTTAAACACACTTTTAGGGCATAATATCCACAAAGCTGTGTTCAATTTGTGAATTTTCATTATTTTTTCGACATTTGACAATTGCCTTTGACGAGACTAAAATTGTGAACAGCCCGAGAGGGAAGTGAAAAGGAAGTGAATAAATATGGATGAGCTGGTAAAAAATCTCATGGAAGAATTAAACTGTGATACAGCTTTTACGATTCCGATTTTCGGCGGCATACCGGTGGCTGAATCAGTTTTTGTAACATGGTTAATCATGGCTGTTGTGATTCTCCTGTGTGCGATTTTTGTCAGAAACCTGAAGGTCACAAACCCAGGTAAAGGACAGCTGCTTCTTGAAACGGCTGTCAGTGGTATTTATAGCTTCTTCGAAGATATCCTTGGCGAGAAAGGCAAACGTTTTATTCCTTATTTAATGAGTGTGGGAATTTATATCGGTATTGCCAATCTCATCGGCATTCTCGGTTTCAAACCACCGACAAAGGATATCAATGTAACGGCTTCACTGGCAATTCTCAGCATCATTTTGATCGAACTGTCTGGTGTTTTGGCTAAAGGCGGCCGCGGCTGGCTGAAAAGCTTCGCAGAACCGATGGTTGTCATTTTACCGATCAACATCCTTGAGATTTTCATCAGACCGCTTTCATTATGTATGCGATTATTCGGCAACGTTCTTGGCTCGTTTGTCATTATGGAATTGCTGAAGATGGTCGTCCCGGCCATCCTGCCGGCGGTATTCAGCTGCTACTTCGATATATTCGACGGGCTGATCCAGGCATACGTTTTTGTATTCCTGACCGCATTATTTATTAAAGAAGCTATCGACTGATCCTCAATGATCCGTCAATTTTAAAAGAAAAGGAGCGAGTTATTATGTCAGCAACATTATTCGTAGCAATTGGTGCAGGTATTGCAGTATTAACAGGTATTGGTGCCGGTGTTGGTATCGGTAAAGCAACTTCTTCCGCAGTAGACGCTATCGCAAGACAGCCTGAAGCAGAAAGCAAAATCAGTAAATCTTTGCTTCTTGGTTGTGCCCTTGCCGAAGCAACAGCTATTTACGGTTTCGTTATTGCCCTGTTGATCATTCTTTTCCTGAAATAATTATTGCGATATTTAATAGAACTTATGGAACAGTAAGAATGAGAGGCAGGTGCAGCTATGTTAAGTTTGGAACCCTGGACAATCTTCTGGACCGTCGTCAATGTCCTTGTCCTTTTTGTTGCACTTCGGCATTTTCTGATCAAGCCGGTTATGGGTGTGATCGAGCAGCGAAACGAAATGATCAGGCAGCAATTTGATGCTGCACAGAAAACGCAGGATGAAGCCAACAAAATGAAAACCGACTATGAGCAGCAGCTTGACACTGCTAAAGAACAGGCCGCCGATATTATCGCAGCTGCCCGTGTACGTTCCGAAAAAGAACACAGCAAGGCAATTGCTGATACAGAGGCTGAAAGAGTCAAAATGCTGGCTCAGGCCCGTGAAGATATTGAAAAAGAACAGGCAAATGCCAAGAAAGAACTGCAGTCACAGATCATGGATATTGCCATGCTGGCTGCAAAGAAAATTATTATGACAGGTGATCAGTATGACGCAAAGAGCGGTAAATAATGCAATGGTTCTGTATGAGCTGGGTATTACGTCTGAAGAACTTCAGACTGCCCGTGAGATCACAGAAAAAGTTCCTGCACTTTTGAACGTTCTTCGGAGTCCCCTTGTGACATCTGAGAAAAAACATCATCTGATTGAACGCGTCTTCGACGGCTCCGGTCTCCCCCGCCATCTGATCAACTTTTACAAGGTCATGTGCAATGACGGCGGAATTGAAGAACTGGCAGACATCTATGCTGAATGGCAGAAAATCTGGGATACTTCTCATAACCGTGTACGGGTTGAATGTGTTTTTGCCGAAACACCATCCCCTGAAAAAGAAAATGAAATAAAAGCTTTCCTCTCACGGAAGTATCCCGGCAAAGAACTGATTTATCAGATCAGCATAAATCCTTCTCTCCTGGGCGGTGTGCGCATCCGTATCGGCAACGAAGAATACGATTGGACATTTGCAGCACGCATCCGTCAGCTGAAGGATGCCGTTGGACAGATTTAAAACTCTGAAAGAGGTGATAATGTGAGTGTCATTAGTGCAGACGATATTATATCGATTATAAAAAATGAAATAGAAAATTACGACTGGGACAATGAAGCCAAAGAGACCGGTGAAGTCATCTGGGTCGGCGATGGTATTGCCACAGTTTACGGTATCGACCATGCGATGTACGGCGAAATCGTTGTCTTCGATGGCGGCGTCAAAGGTATGGTACAGAATATCCGTCGAAATGAAATCGGTTGTATCCTTTTTGGCCACGACGAATCCATTCGTGAAGGCTGCAAGGTCATCCGTACAGGCAAAAGAGCCGGCATTCCCGTCGGTGATGCCTTTAAAGGAAGAGTTGTCAACGCCCTGGGTGAACCTATCGATGGCAAAGGTGATATTACTTCCACTGAATATCGTGCCATCGAGGAACCGGCACCGGCGATCATTGATCGTCAGCCTGTTGATACACCATTGGAAACAGGTATCCTTTCCATTGACTCCATGTTCCCAATCGGCCGTGGTCAGCGTGAATTGATCATCGGTGACCGTCAGACAGGTAAAACTTCTATTGCAGAAGATACAATTATCAACCAGAAAGGCAAAGGCGTTGTTTGTGTCTATGTTGCCATCGGTCAGAAAGCTTCTACCGTTGCAAGAGTTGTCAACAACCTGGAAAAGCATGGTGCCATGGAATATACCATCGTTCTGGCTTCCATGGCCAGCGACTCCTCTTCTCTTCAGTATATCGCACCATACGCAGGTACAGCGCTGGCAGAATACTTTATGTACAAAGGACAGGATGCCCTGATCGTCTATGATGATCTGAGCAAACATGCCGTTGCATACAGAGCCATCTCCCTTTTGTTGGAGCGTTCTCCTGGACGTGAAGCTTATCCCGGTGATGTGTTCTATCTGCATTCCCGTCTTCTGGAACGTGCCAGCAGACTCAGTGAAAAACTTGGCGGCGGATCATTAACAGCCCTCCCTATTATTGAGACACAGGCCGGTGACTTATCCGCTTATATTCCAACCAATGTTATTTCCATTACAGATGGTCAGATTTTCCTTGAAAGCCATCTGTTTTTCTCAGGTATGCGTCCTGCCGTCAGCGTTGGTCTGTCTGTATCCCGTGTCGGCGGTGCTGCTCAGACAAGCGCTATGAAGAAAGCTTCCGGCAGTATCCGTATCGATCTGGCGCAGTATCGTGAGATGGAAGTTTTCACCCAGTTCGCATCTGATCTGGATGATATTACAAAGCAACAGTTAAAACACGGCCATGCCCTTCTTGAGCTTTTGAAGCAGCCGCTCGGTAAACCGCTTCAGCTGAACCAGCAGGTTATTACCCTTCATCTGGCTAACAAAGGTTACTTTGATGATGTGGAGCTCAAATCTGTCAAGAAATTCCAGAATGACCTTCTGGCATGGTTTGATCTGCAGCATGCAGATATATGTGAAGCCATTCAGACAGGCGGTCAGCTGACAGATGAACTGAAAAAGCAGATTGATGAAGCCGCTGAAGCCTTCAAACAGCAGTAAGACAGGAAGGAGGCGTATCTGATATGGCAAATGCCAGAGAAATCAGAGACAGAATGAGAAGTATACAGGACACGATGAAAATCACCAATGCCATGTATATGATTTCCTCGTCGAAACTGAGAAGAGCAAAAAAAGCGTTAGCGAATACAGAGCCGTATTTCTATACCCTTCAGTCCACCATGAGCCGAATCCTTCGTCATCTTCCCGAAATGCATTCAGAATACTTCCGTGATCCGAATGCTGCCATAGATGAGAATACAATTCGCCGTGCCTATGTGGTCGTCACTGCGGATAAAGGTATGGCCGGTGCCTACAACCACAATATCCTCAAGCTGGCTGAAGAGCATATTCAAAACGATAAAAACGCAAAATTATATGTCATTGGTGAAATCGGCAGACATTATTTCCAACAGAAAAAAATACCGATTGCCCACCAGTTCCACTATACCATTCAGAATCCGACATTAAGCCGTGCCAGAAATATTTCTGAGACACTGATCGATGCTTATCGTACAAAAAAGGTAGATGAAATCTATCTGGTCTACACAAGCATGAAAAATGCCATGACAGAAGAAGCACAGTTCATGCGTCTTCTTCCCCTTGAACGTCCGGATTTCATGATCAAAGATATCCCCGTCGATCTTCCGATGGAACACATCGCCATGAAACCGTCACCGGAAGCCGTCATGGGACAGATCGTACCGGATTATATCGTCGGTTATATTTACAGTGCCCTTGTAGAAGCTTATGCCAGTGAGCAGAATGCCCGTCTGATGGCGATGCAGGCTGCCGCTGATAACGCATCTGCTATTCTTCAGGAGCTTGGAACACTTTATAACAGAGCCCGACAGGCCGCTATTACTCAGGAAATCACTGAGGTCATTGCCGGTGCCAAGGCTCAGAAAAAAGGAAAAAATTAAAAGGAGGTGTCCGATATGAAAAAAGGAAAAATTGTACAGGTCATGGGACCTGTTGTCGATGTAGAATTCGAAGATGATGATCTTCCATATATCAAGGATGCCCTTGAAGTTGATAATAATGGCCAGAAATGTATCATGGAAGTTTCACAGCATATCGGTAATCACACAGTCCGCTGTGTTATGCTCTCCGCCAGTGAAGGTCTTTACCGTGATATGGAAGTTATTGCTCCCGGCGGCGGTATCAAAGTTCCTGTCGGCGAACAGACTCTTGGCCGTCTTTTCAATGTCACAGGTGAAACCATTGATGGCGGCGAAGAATTAAAAGATGTGGAGAAATGGTCTATTCACAGAGATCCTCCTGCTTTCGAAGATCAGAATCCTGTAGCTGAAGTGCTTGAAACAGGTATCAAAGTTATCGATCTTCTGGCACCATATGCCAGAGGCGGTAAAATCGGTCTGTTCGGCGGTGCCGGTGTTGGTAAAACAGTCCTTATCCAGGAGCTGATCCGTAATATCGCAGCTGAACAGGGTGGCTACTCTATCTTCACCGGTGTTGGTTAACGTTCCCGTGAAGGCAACGACCTTTGGTCCGAAATGAAAGCTTCAGGTGTTCTTGAAAAAACAGCCCTGGTGTTTGGTCAGATGAATGAACCGCCTGGGGCCAGAATGCGTGTCGCTGAAACCGGTCTGACAATGGCTGAATATTTCCGTGATCAGGAGCACCGAAATGTCCTTCTGTTCATCGATAATATCTTCCGTTTCTCCCAGGCAGGTTCCGAGGTGTCTGCGCTGCTTGGCCGTATGCCTTCTGCCGTTGGTTATCAGCCGACATTGGCTACTGAAATGGGTGAACTTCAGGAAAGAATCGCTTCCACAAAAAATGGCGCTGTTACATCTGTACAGGCCGTTTATGTACCTGCCGATGACTTAACGGACCCTGCTCCTGCAACAACATTTGCCCATCTGGATGCCACAACTGTTCTTTCAAGAAAAATTGTAGAACAGGGCATTTATCCGGCCGTCGATCCTCTTGAATCCTCCTCACGAATTCTTGAACCGGATATCGTCGGAGAGGAGCATTATGAAGTTGCCAGAAAGGTACAGGAAATTCTTCAGAGCTACAAAGATCTTCAGGATATCATCGCTATCCTGGGTATGGAAGAATTGTCCGATGAAGATAAGATTACCGTTTATCGTGCCCGTAAAATCCAGAAATTCCTTTCTCAGCCATTCCACGTGGCAGAAAACTTCACAGGCATCAAAGGTGTTTATGTACCTATTGAAGAAACCATTCGTGGTTTTAAAGCCATTATCAGCGGTGAAATGGATGATTACCCTGAAAATGCGTTCTTTAACGTGGGCACCATCGATGATGTGAAACGTGCAGCTGAAAAAATGCAGGCTTCTGTCAAATAGAAAGGCAGGCGTTTCTAATGAGTGATATGTATAATCTGCGAATCATCGCAGCAGACAGGGTCTTCTATGAAGGTCCCTGCCTCTCTCTGATCGTTCCCGCTTTTGACGGTGAGAAAGAGGTTTTAGCCCACCATGAATCCATGGTTATTGCCGTCACGGACGGAGAAATGCGTTATAAAACGGAAGACGGTACCTGGCATATCGGTTATGTTGGCCGCGGTTTCGTCCAGATTGCCAACAACCGTGTCATTTTACTGACAGAAAGTGCAGAAAAACCAGAAGAAATCGATGTTCGCCGTGCCGAAGAAGCCAAAGAAAGGGCTCTGGAACAGCTGCGTCAGAAACAGAGTATTCAGGAATACTACCATTCCAGCGCTTCACTGGCCAGAGCCATGGCTCGTTTGAAAACATCAAGACAGACAGCCGGCAAGATCCGTATTTAACCGGCGGCTATCTCTTCAATAGCTATATACTCTTTCTTTTTATACACGTTCTTTCGCTTCAGCAATCACAGAAAAAAGGCCTGTAGCTGGCATCCGCTGCCAGTGCATCTCTCAGCTTCCGGGCTGCAGAGCTTAATACCTTTGATTCATCCGTCACCAGACAAATCTGGCGTTTGGGGATTTCTTCCTTAAGATGGATCTGGCACACCTCTCCCCTTGCAATGTAATCTGCTGCCAGGTCATCCGGGCAAAAACCGATACCCAGATTATAGCGAACCATCAGACGAATCTGGTCTGTGGCTGCCACCTCAATCTCCGGATGAAAAGATAAATGCTGATTCATAAAATACTGTGTATAAAACATTCTTGTCCCAGTCTCCGGGGGAAGTGAGACAAATGGATAGCTCATCAATTCATTGAGACTGCGCGTCTTCGATGCCAGCTCTCTGTACTTCGAGCCGCCGATTAAAACATCCTGAAAAGTCACCAGCGGTGTTTTATGAAGCGGTTTCTTTATGTCCACCGGTGTGGAAATCACAGCAAAATCAATTTTGCCCTCTTTTAGTGCCTGTATAGTCTGCGGTGTAGAATAACTGGAAATTCGAAAATGGATTTTCGGATGTTCTTCATGAAAACTGCCTAATCGCTCCAAAAGCATTAACCTTAAAGCCGTCTCACTACTTCCTATAGTCACAAGCCCATTCTCAATATTCAGCGTCTTCTTAATCTCCTCTTCTCCCTGTTCCAGATTATTCATGGCTGCCGACACATACTGAAATAGTTGTTCTCCAATCGGTGTCAACGATACCCCTCTGTTGCTTCTCGCAAACAGCCGGCATCCAAGCTCCGCCTCCAGATTATTCATCGAACGGGTTACATTAGGCTGATTATTGCCAAGAAGCTCTGCAGCTTTCGTAAAATTCTTACTCAAAGCCACATAATAAAAGGTTTTGTAGTAATCAAGATTCATTCTGTCAATTCCTCTCTAATATTCAAGCCTTGCTTGATGTTATATTACTTTGATCTATTTCTCCTTAACCTACTCATAACGCAAAGTATAAAACAAAATTCGCAAACAGACAATAACTTTCTTTATCAATTCATTTTTTTATTTACTTTTGTATACAAATACTGTATAATAAAACTGAATTTGCTAGGGGTGCTTAATTGCTGAGAGGCCTGTGCCGACCCTTTGAACTTGATGTGGATAATCCCAACGCAGGAAAGCAATGTAAATGAACTATTTATGGTTATATGCTATGATGATTGATTGCCTCAATTATCTTTTTATAAGCAGCCATAAGTAATGAATACACATGTACCTAATCGGGAGTCCTGCTTCATTTCTTAGCAGAGCTCCTTTTTCATTTAAACTAAATCATTCATCATTCAATAAACTATATGGTGTCTCGAAGAACTGTCAATTTATGGGCAGGTGCTTCAACGACCGCCGGTACTAGGCGTTGTCTTTTAACGCCTTATGTACCGCTGCGAGACGTTGGCAGTGAGAACGACCTGCCATAAATTGACAGTTCTTTGAGACGCCTTCGTTTAAGGAGGAAATTTATGAAATTAACAGAAATCTTATACGAAGACGTCAAAGAGATCTGGGACGGCTATCTGAAGCATCCTTTTGTCTCCGGCATCGGTGACGGCTCCCTTTCCCTGGAACGTTTTCGTTTTTATATGCTCCAGGACTATCTTTATCTCTATGACTATGCCAGAGTTTATGCTCTGGGTATCGTCAAGTCCCGTGAACCGGAGATGATGCAGTTCTTCTCACAGCTTGTCAACGACACATTAAACGGTGAAATGGACATCCATCGCGGCTATATGGCCCGCCTTGGCATTACCCCGGAAGAAGTAGCGAATGTGAAGCCTTCTATCATGAACACTTCCTATACCCACTATATGCTGGAAGTCGGACACAATGAAGGCATTCTGGAACTGCTTGTTTCCATTCTCTCCTGCTCATGGAGCTATCAGATGATCGGAGAAGCACTGAATCAGATTCCGGGAGCCGCTGACCATCCATTCTACGGTGACTGGATCAAAGGCTATGTTTCTGAAGAATATGTGGCCTGCAACCAGAGCATCCTGGACACCGTCGATCGTCTCGGTGAACACTGTTCTGAAGCAGATATCGCCCACCTCAAAGATATCTTCAAGACATGCAGCCGCTTTGAAGCATTTTTCTGGGATATGGCCTGGAATATGACGCTTTAGACCGCACGCAAAACTTTTACCAAGGAGTATTCTAAAATGTTAGAATTTCAACATGTCACCTTTCAATATGACAGCGAAGATTTCAATATCATTGACGATCTTTCCTTTACCGTGGAACCCGAGGAGTTTATTTCCATTATCGGTATCAGCGGCTGCGGAAAGAGTACGATCTTCAAGCTGACCAACGGCCTTTTGAAAAGGAAAAGCGGCAATATCCTTCTGAACGGGCAGGATATTGCTTCCGTGAAACATGCTGCCGGCTATATGCCCCAGAAGGATCTGCTCTTTCCATGGCGCACCATTGAGAAGAATCTATGCCTTCCCATGGAAATTGCCAAAGTTCCTCAGTCAGAACAGACACAGCGTGTTTCTGATATTCTGAAGGAAGTCGGACTTTCTGATTATGCCGCCAAGTATCCAAAGGATTTATCCGGCGGTATGCGTCAGCGTATCTCTTTTGCCCGAACACTTTTAACAGATGCTGATCTTCTGCTCTTAGATGAGCCCTTCAGTGCATTGGATGCATTAACCCGAATCAGCATGCAGGAATGGCTGCTGAAGCAATGGCAGCATTTCCACAAAACAATTATGTTCATCACCCATGATGTAGAAGAAGCCATCTTTATGTCCAGCAAAATTTATCTGGTCAAGCAGACACCGATCCATGAGCTGGACGTTCTAAAAGTTCCCATGGATTATCCTAGAAACCGCAATGATATGGGACGACCGGAGATTGTCGAATTAAAAGAATATCTGATCGATCAGTTGAGAAAGCAGGTGATTATATGAGAAAATATTTACCGCCGCTGATTCTCTTCTTTCTTCTTTTAATCGGCTGGCAAGCATTGGCACTTGGCATCAATGCCGCCTATATTCTTCCGACACCGATCCAGGTTATCCAGAAGTTATGGGAACTGCGTGAACCGCTGTTCATGGTGCATCTGCCGGCTACCATGTCCGTTACCTTCATCGGTCTTGGTATCTCCGTCGTCCTGGGTCTGGCATTGGCCATCGCCATGGACATGCATGAAGGCATCCGCCGTACCCTATATCCGCTGGTCATCGCCTCCCAGACGATCCCGACAACAGCCATTGCGCCGCTGTTTGTTCTCTGGTTCGGCTATTCCATCTGGAGCAAAGTTCTGGTAACAGTACTGATGACCTTTTTCCCGATCACCATCACGGTTTATGACGGTTTTCAGTCCACGAAACGTGAAATGGAGGAATTGATGCTCAGTTTCAATGCCAGCAAAATGGATATTTTCATGAAATTGAAACTGCCGAATGCACTGCCTTATTTCTTCTCAGCCATCAAAATGGCAATTCCGATCAGTATCATCGGTGCGGCCATCGGAGAATGGCTGGGTGCACAAAGCGGTCTTGGTTATTTCAGCAAACGTATGCTGACACAGCTGGATGGTGCCGGTGTCTTCGCCCCGATTGTCTTATTATCCGCAGTGGCTATGTTGATTGTCGCGATTGTCGGTATTATAGAAAGAATTGCGATCCCATGGCGAAAAGAACTGTAAATACAATGATCGAACACCTTTAGAACAACACCCTCTATGAAAGGAGTTTTACAAATGGATATCAACAAAATCAAAGAATTAGCAGAAGTTTATCTGCAGGAGCAGGTAGATTTGCTGATGCGCTTCACCTCCGTTGACAGTGAGTCGAATTATGTGGAAGGCAATAGGCAGGTCATTGATATGGCCCGGGCTGTCCTTGAAACCATCCCCGGTGTGACAATGGAAGAAATGTTCTTTGAAGGATGCGGCACCCATCTGATCGCCCGCATCAAACCGGAACATCCGGAAGGCAAGATCATCCTGAATTCGCATATGGATACCGTCTTCCCTGTTGGCTATGCTGCCAAATTCCCGCCTTATGTCGATGAAGACAATTGGCTCCACGGCCTGGGAAGCGGTGACTGCAAAGCCGGATTCGCCGTTTCTGCCTATGCTGTCAAGATCGCCAGCGAATTAGGCTTACTGCCAAACAAAGAAATCGTTATGCTCTACAGCTGCGATGAAGAAATCGGTTCCATTACCAGCCGCAAGGTCTTCGAGAAAGAAGCACCTGGTACAGAATGTGCTTACATCTTCGAGAGCGCTGCCAAAACAGACAAAGGTTACGGTGTTGTCAGCCAGCGTAAAGGTGTTATCCTGGGTGCTCTGGATATCAAGGGTGTTGAAGCCCATGCAGGCGGTGCTTATATGGCAGGACACAGTGCCGTCAAAGAACTGGCGCATAAGATTCTCAAGCTGTACAGCTTCAATGACTATGACAGAGAGATCTACTATAATGTAGCACCAATCTCCGGCGGGCGTCCGAATGGTATCGTTGCCGGTGATGCCCATATGGAATTCTGTGTAGCAGGTCTTCCTGACAATGGTCCTTCCTTTGCCGAAGCCGAAGCCAATATCGAATCTCTGGCCGCTTCCAACGAAGATCCTGTATGTGAAACAACTGTTTCACACCGTATTCTGTTCCCTGCCCTTGAGAAGAACGAAATGGGCCACAAAGCTTTCCAGATTGCTGAAAAAGCAGGTCAGCTCCTCGGTATTACCATGGAAGAAATTGCCGAACCGACAGCAACAGATGCCAACTGGTTCTATTCCTTCGGTGTGCCGGCCGTTGACGCATTCGGTCCTGTGGAATCCGGCATGCACACAACCGAGGAAAAGGTCTATATTCCAACAATCACCGAGAAAACCGCACTTTTTGCAGCTATGCTGGGTATTATGAAAGAAGAACAATAATTCAGTGGCTTAGATGTCAATTCTAAGCGATCACTAATAAAAAAGGGGTTATATTATGAAAAAGATGAAAAAATTTTCTGCACTTTTACTGACCGCTGCTATGACACTTTCCATGGCTGCCTGCGGCAATTCTTCCGCAGGCACATCCACTACTGAGGCTGCTTCAAATGCTTCAGAAAGTACTGCTGAAACACAGACTGACACAGCATCTTCAGAAGTTGCTGAAAGCACAGCATCCAACGGTGACCTTGAAGATTTCAGCATTGTCCTTGACTGGTATCCGAATGCGGTGCATTCCTTTATCTACACTGCCATCGAAAAAGGATACTATGCGGAAGAAGGACTGAATGTACATGTACAGTTCCCGGCCAATACAAATGATGCCATCACGATGACAGCGGCCGGACAGGCGGATGCCGGTCTCTACTACCAGCCAAACATCATCTCTACTGCAACAAATCAGGATGTTCCTGTCAGAATTCTCGGTACGATTGTGCAGCATCCGCTGAACATTGTCATGTCTATGAAATCCAGCAACATTACCTGTGCCAAAGACCTGAAAGGCAAAATTATCGGCTATCCGGGCACTGTCGACAATGAATATTTTGTCAAAGCGATGATGGAACACAATGGACTCTCCTATGACGATGTGACGATGCAGGATGTGGGCTTCGACCTGAATACATCCCTGATCAGTGGCAATGTAGACGCTGTCATCGGTACCTATATTAACCACGAATATCCAGCTCTTCAGAAAGAGGGCTACGACGTGACTTATTTCGATATTACAAAAGAAGGCTGTCCGGATTATGAAGAGCTTGTCCTTGTCACCGGTGACAATCAGGTCAAAAACGAAAGTGACAAACTGGCCCGCTTCATCCGCGCTTCCAGAAAAGGCTTCCAGGATGTCCTCGATGATCCACAGGGCTGCCTGCAGATTCTTCTGAACAACCAGGATAAGGCAAACTACCCTCTGGATACAGAAGTTGAAGAAAAGAGTATGGAAATCCTTCTTCCTCTGATGGCTGACAACAGCGCTGACTTCCTGACCATCAACAAAGAAAGCTGGCAGAAAACAGCGGACTGGCTGCTGAAGATGGGCATCATCACAAAAGCTGCTGATATCGATGCACTGGTAGCTGATATTCCACAGTAGTACTTCATTTAACATCTAAAAACAAAAAACGGGCGACAACTATATTGATTATAGTTATCGCCCGTTTTTTAAATTGAGGATTCTTGTATGTAATGCAATTCTTCTACTCCTTTATGAAGCATCTGCTCCCAGGAGTCAAAGTCTGTACTTTCCCTGACAAAATTACCAAATGTATATCTCGGTATAACCAGGCACTCGGCTTTCCAGTTAACGAACACTGCATCACAGCCGTCATCTGCTTTGCATATGCCCATGCACTATACCTCCTTCTATCCTTTACTCGTTATTTTTTTCAAAGAAATCATCGCCATAGAACTTTTTAGCCTGTTCGCGAACGTATGCCTCCCATGCCGGATGATCATGTTCCATTCTTGGTCGAATAATCTTTTCAACCATATCACCCTCACCGTCCATCACTTTTCCTTCTAAAATCGTCATGTACAGTGCAACTTCTCCCGGAGGGCATCCTGGAATCCATAAACCTTTGTCTGCAAACTTTCGTGTACAATTACCATGCAGGATAATTTTGTCTTTTGGCTTATCTTCTGGAATTGTATTTCTGCCGCCAATCACAATTGTCTTATCAGAATTTTCGTCATATGCACCAATTGCTTTCAATGTTTCCATGTTCAATGCAAGCATGGCCTGACAGCTTGAACATGCTCCCTGGCAGCGAATATCATATTCCGGCCATTTATCCATGCCTCCTATGTATGGAATCCACATCTTTTTATAAACATCTTCTACTTTTTCACCCACTACATCAATGTGAGCTCTGTCACAAATACCAAGCTCTGCTTCTTCCGCGGCTTCAAAATAACTAACTTTGTCTGTATCAATACCAACAACATCACATGCAATCATATCCAGGGCAACAGGATCATAGCTTCCCATAATCACGCCCACATGAAGCGGTGTTGGTGTATGCGGACTGAAGCCACTGGCAACGTTAATAGCATCCACAATATTGATATCAGGTCTTACAGCATACCACACATCCATCATAGCCATTGTCAGATTCTGCTGATGCATTGTTACATGAACAGCATCTTGAACAGTTCCTTTAATATTTTTAAGTGCGCATGAGAAAACCATGCTGGCATGTGCCTTTAAAATCGGCAGATTGATGATGTGATCTGCCTCCAGGAGAAATTTCGGAATCTTAGCATGCTTAATATTAGATTTATAGCCTCTGACAGCCACATTAACAAGATCCTTATCCTTCTTGATATCAATCATCTCAACATTTTCTTCTTCACAAACTTTTGCAATACCGCTGAGCTGATAGCATTCCATTGTATCACAGCCAACTGCTGCAGATTCTGCAACAACAATACTTCTAGGCTGTGCCTTACGTACTTCATGAATAACTGCTCTAAGTGTTTCAGGATTGGTGCAGACTGCACTTTCAGCTGGTGCTGCATGTCCCGCATTCGGCTTCAACACAACGGTTGAGCCTTTCTCAATCATATTAGTAACACCGCCCATCAGGTCAAATACCTTTGTGACACTCGCCTGTATTTCCGGCTCTTTTGCTATTGCAACAAGCGCTCTTTTCTCTTTACTCATCTCATTCCTCCCGAAAAATCTTAAAGCTTTCCATATTCTTTCAGGATAACCGCAAATATTTTATCTCTAAATTTTATAACATCTTCAACTGTATTTCCAAATTCTTTCGGTCTGGCTGCAATTTCTGCATCTACACCATCACCCAGTATGACATCCGCTTCATTTGGTTCTTTTCCATACTTGGCTGCTGCGGCTTTCAGTCCACCCTGGACACCAAGACTCATCGTCATAATCTGACCTGTAACTGCCATTCTCATACCTGGTCCATAAATAATGGCTTTATCGATATCCTCAACAGAACAAACCCCATCCAAAACAACTTTCTTTGCCGCATCCATCGCTGCCCAGGACAATTTATTCACAATAAAGCCTTCTGTTTCTTTCTTACAGTAAATAGGTTCCTTTCCCATACTCCTGTAAATGTTCATTACAAGTTCAACAACTTCCTGGTCTGCATCAGGTCCGCCGCAGACCTCAATTAATGGTAAAAGGTAAGATGGGTTATAGGGATGTCCTACCAAAATCTTTTTCGGATACAGCATATCCTTCTGAAGTACGGACGGCATAATTGCAGATGTTGAACTGCATATAACCACCTTGTCTCCTCGCTTTTCCTGTATCTGACGGTAAATAGACTGTTTCAGTTCTATTCTCTCAGGCACACATTCCTGCACAAAATCGGCTTTTTCTACAGCCCCATCCAGATCGTTGGTATAAGATGCAAGGGAAGCGGCTTCTGCCGCTTTTTCCCCTGTAATTGCACCTGCCTCAACCATAATGTCCAAAACATCCTGCACTGTTTTCTTCACTTTTTCCAGGTCAATGACATCATAGATAATTGTTGGATGACCATTCATTAATGCATTAACCGCAAGTCCTGCACCAATCATGCCTGAACCGACCAGTGTAATGTGATATTTATTTTCCATAGTCAGGCACCTTCCTTTAAACTCTCTTTCTCAGGCCAAGAATCTCACGCGCATCATCCGGTGTTGCAACTTCATTATTATTTTCCTTGATCAATCGCGCTGCTCTGGCCACCAACTGTGCATTTGTCGCTAACTGGCCCTTCGCATAGTAAATATTATCTTCAAGTCCTACACGAACATTTCCTCCCAGTGCCAGTGTTGTATACAATACAGGCAAATGACCGGCACCAATTCCAAGTGCTGACCATGTACTGCCTGCAGGCAGCATGCTGTGAAGATGTGTGACTACTTCAGGTGTAGCCTTTGCCATACCATTCACACCGAGTACAAACTGGAAATGCAGAGGTGCTTCAAGCACATGTTCTTTCTCCATGAAATATACAGCCGCATTAATCATACCTGTATCAAACACTTCAATTTCCGGTTTTGTGCCTGTCTCGATACAAACTTTACCAAGTTTTCTTAAAAATTCTGCTGTGTTCATAAAAGGTCCGCCCGGCAGCCAATTGAATGTTCCTGCATCAAAGGAGCACATCTCCGGAAGAAGTTCCTGCACATGACGGAATCTGCTTTCATCATCCGGTGTTGGTCCTCCTGATGTTGTCAGATTAATTACCAGATCCGTATTTTCTCTGATAAGTCTCACGGTTTCTCTGAATTTTTCAAGATCCATGGCACCCATGCCATTATCATCACGCATATGCAGATGTACAACTGCTGCGCCTTCTTTCCATACACGGATCGCATCCTCTGCAATTTCCTTTGGGGTTAAAGGGATATTCGGATTTGCTGTTTTAGGAGTCACTGCGCCGGTAAGCGCAGCTGTGATAATTGTTTTTGCCATCATTCTATACCTCTTGTTCTTTCTTTTATCACTGTGCATTGCACTCAAATAATCTCCGTGGATTATCCACCGTCATCTTGTGAAGCTGCCTTTCAGTTACACCGGCCTCCAATAACATTTTTGATACCTCATTTACAAAAATAAGATAACTATTTGTATAAAGTTCCGGTGAGTTCTCTTCTGTTTCAAATCGTACAACGGTTTGCCAACAGCATGCATCATTGCCAATCAGAATCTGATCCTCATATCCTTCGCGTAAAAGTTTCGCCAGTACATTTACTGCTTTTTCTCTTGTTACCGGCGGATGTTCCGGCATTCCCTTCACTGGCGGAAGCGGGCCTGCTGCCCATCTGTCAAATCCAATGAAGGAGCCCTGATCAAGCAGACCATGCAAATAATCCATATCATCTGAATTAATTGCATGTCCAATATAAACTTTACTTAAATCAACACCCTCTTCTTTAAATATCTTTTGCTGAGCCAAGCCCTGCTGTGTTGGTGCATGCGCATGCGTATGCAGTACAGCACCTGTTTCAAGATGTGCCCTTGCCGCTGCTCGAAGTGCCTTCTCAACGCCAAATGTTACACCCGGATAGTCTGTACATGCTTTTACCACTGCCGCTTTCACTCCGGTATCTCCAATACCTTCTGTAATATCTTTCACAAATAATTTTGTCATAACATCAATATCCTGTGACATAAAGAAGCCCGGAAGTTCTGTTTTATAGAAAGTACCTGTACATACAATGATATTCATCGGCAGCCCCTGCATTGCCTTTTTCAAAAACGCAACATTTCTTCCGTTTCCAAGAACAGATGCATCCAAAATC
>OLNZ01001413.1_pt1 | contig 17189 bp, 15 predicted proteins | sample 1672981 | NCBI WGS metagenome assembly OLNZ01 (sample SAMEA3136743, study PRJEB25190) | human gut metagenome | biome: human gut; feature: human-associated habitat; material: faeces | place: Austria | collected 2013 | reverse complement strand
GGGGATGGGCGGGACCCCCATCAGCCACAGACAGGAGCTTGCAGGGCAAGCGTATAGTCTGCGTAGCAGACGGGTCTGTGGCCTGCGCACAGAACGTTCGGAAGATGTAGCAAAGGCAGGCATTGCCCATTTATAAGGAAAAGCTATGAAAGAATTTATTATCACCAGAAACGAGGCCGGTCAGCGCGCAGACAAACTGCTTGCCAAATATCTGAAGGAAGCCCCGAAAAGCTTTCTTTACAAAATGATGCGGAAGAAGAATATCACGCTGAACGGAAAAAAGATACAGGGAAACGAGCAGCTATCCGAAGGCGATGTGCTTCGGCTGTTTCTGGCCGAAGAAACGATACAAAAATTTCAGGGGGAGGAGAGTGCCGCGAAAGCACAGGCACACAGTTCATCGCCCCGAATGCTGCCGAATCAGCGAAGGCAGAAGCTGGATATCATCTATGAGGATGCTGATATTTTATTGCTGAATAAGCCGGTCGGAATGCTTTCACAGAAAGCACAGCCGCAGGATGTCTCAGCGGTGGAATATCTCATCTCCTACTTACTGGAGAGCGGGCAGCTTACCGGGGAGGAGCTTCAGCGCTTTCACCCGTCGGTCTGCAACCGGCTGGACCGCAACACAAGCGGACTGATCACCGGCGGCAAGACACTGGCAGCTTTGCAGTTCCTGTCAGAGGGCTTTCGTGATCGTACCATTCATAAATACTATTTCTGTATTGTCGCAGGGAAAGTTACTGAGAAGGTCAGACTTCATGGATATCTGCACAAAGATGAGGCTTCCAATCAGGTAACCATCACAAAAGAAGCCAGACATCAGGCGGATTATATTGAAACGGAATATGAATCGCTGGCAGAGGGAAAAAACTGTACACTGCTGAAGGTTTTTCTGATTACAGGCCGGACTCATCAGATCCGCGCCCATCTGGCAAGCGTTGGACATCCGATCATTGGTGATTATAAATATGGCAGTCCGGAGATGAATATGGCTTTTAAAAAGGAATACGGTATCAAACGTCAGCTGCTGCATGCGGCTATCCTTAAAATGCCGGAATGTCAGCCACCTTTTGATAATTTGTCCGGGAAAATATTTACCGCACCGCTTCCTAAGGATTTTGTACGGGTGATGATGGGAGAGGGAATCTGCTTTAAGAAGGAGTGGATGTCCTGATGGCAACCTGGAATTCCAGAGGACTTCGAGGTTCTCTCCTTGAAGAGTTGATCAACCGAACCAATGAAAAATACAGAGAACAGCATCTGGCATTGATCCAGAAGATTCCGACGCCAATCACGCCGGTGAGAATGGATCAGGAAACAAGAAGGATTACCCTGGCCTATTTTGAACATCGTAGTACGGTGGATTATATCGGTGCAGTACAAGGTATTCCGGTCTGCTTTGATGCCAAGGAATGCCGGACATCCAATTTTCCAATACAGAATATCCATGAGCATCAGGTGGTGTTTATGCGGGATTTTGAGGCTCAGGGCGGTGTGGCTTTTCTGATTTTATACTTTACGTCAGCAGACAGATATTTTTATCTGCCTTATGAACAACTGGCTGTCTTCTGGAACCGGTCAAAAACCGGTCATGCCAAGCATTTTAAAATAGAAGAACTGGATACGCAATATGAACTGACTTGTAATGGATGTTATATTCATTATCTGGAGGCCATTCAGAAAGATCTTGATACGCGTGAGTTCTAAATTTGAGGGAGAGAAAATGACCCTGAATTGGGACAGGCCAAATGACATCACTTGACAATTATGGAAAGGTATATTATAATTAGTTTCACGTATTATCAAATTAGCAGACTAAAGCGTTTGCGGTAAAGGAGCCTATTATGGATAGTTTATTACATACTCCGGAAGGTGTCAGAGACATTTATAATGAAGAATGCAGCAAGAAGAATGCATTGTCAGCCAAACTTGACAGAATTCTGAAGCTGTATGGCTATAAGGATATACAGACACCGACATTTGAGTTTTTCGATATTTTCAACAGAGAAAGAGGATCTGTGCCGTCACGCAATATGTACAAGTTCATAGACAGAGACGGTTCTACACTGGTTCTGAGACCGGATATCACACCGTCTATTGCGAGAGCTGTGGCCAAGTATTTTAAGGAAGAGACGATTCCTCTTCGTTTTTCTTACTGTGGCAATACATTCATCAACAATTCAAGCTTGCAGGGCAAGATGAAGGAGACGACCCAGTTGGGTGCCGAGCTGATCGGAGACCGTGACATTGAAGGGGATGCAGAAGTGGTAGCCCTGGCTATTCATCTGCTGCTTGAATCAGGTCTGACGGATTTTCAGCTGGATATCGGCCATGTAGGACTCTTTAAGGCGTTGGTGGCAGAAGCCGGGATGGATGAAGAGACAGTCAGTCAGCTGAGGGTACTGATCGAGAGCAAGAACTATTTTGGTGTGGAAGCCTTAGTTGAGAAATTGACGTTGTCTGATGAGACTGCAAAGCTTCTTTTGAAACTGCCGGAACTTTTCGGTTCAGGAGATATTATCGCTGAAGCTCGAAGCATGACGTGCAATGCTGAGGCACTCAAAGCGTTGGATGAGATTGAAAAACTGTGTCAGCTGATTGCGGAATATGGTTTTGAAAAATATATTACTATTGATTTAGGTATGCTGACAGAGTATGATTATTATACAGGGATGATTTTCAGGGGATATACATATGGAACCGGTGATGCGGTTGTCAAGGGTGGACGTTATGACCATCTGATCGGTCAGTTTGGCAAGGATGCAGCCAGTGTGGGTTTTGCCGTCGTGCTGGATGAGCTGATGCTGGCACTTTCCAGACAGAAGATTGATATTCCGACAAATGAAGAAGCAATGATGGTGCTTTATGAACCGGAGTATCGCAGTACAGCCATCCGCACTGCCAATGCACTGAGAAATATTAATCAGGCAGTCAGTATGATGAAGAAGGAGACAGATAAGTCTCTGGATGATTATAAGGCCTACAGCAGACGCTATCATATTGATCATATTTTATATGTTGACCAGGATAAGGAACTGACGAAAATAAACATATCTGATGATTCGGTCCGGAAGATGCCGGTTTCTGAATTTTAGAGACAGAGGAAATGGAGGAAGATATAAGATGAAGTATTTGACATTTGCTCTGGCTAAAGGCCGTCTGGCAAAGAAATCGCTGGCATTATTTGAGCAGATCGGGATTTCAATGGATGAGATGAAGGATCCCGATACAAGAAAACTGATTTTTGTGAATGAAGATTTGAAGATCAAGATGTTCCTTGCCAAGGCATCGGATGTACCGACTTATGTGGAATATGGTGCAGCAGATATTGGTGTGGTGGGCAAAGATACATTGTTGGAAGAAGGACGCCGTTTGTACGAGGTGCTGGATCTGGGATTCGGTAAGTGCAGAATGTGTGTCTGTGGTCCGAAGTCAGCGGCCGAGTATCTTCAACATCAGGAGCTGATCCGTGTGGCGTCCAAGTACCCGAATATTGCAAAGGATTACTTTTACAACAAGAAGCATCAGACCGTAGAGATCATCAAACTCCACGGCTCTGTGGAACTGGCACCGATTGTTGGGCTGTCTGAAGTGATTGTGGATATTGTGGAGACAGGAACAACCCTGAAGGAGAACGGACTGGAAGTGCTTGAGGAAATCTGCCCGCTTTCAGCAAGAGTTGTTGTGAATCAGGTCAGTATGAAGATGGAGAATGAGCGGATTATGAAGCTCATCAGAGATATTAAAACGGTCATCTAAGAACGGATTGAGAGCCGAATAGAGGAAGGTTGTATGGAGCAAACATCAGTGGGAGGCATAGAACAATGAAGATTACAAAAGTGACAGAAGATGCAGTGGCAACATTGCTGGATGATTTATTAAAGCGAAGCCCGAATAACTATACAGGTTATGCAGATAAGGTACAGGCAATTATTGATGATGTGAGAGAACGCGGAGACGAAGCACTTTTTGAGATGACGAAGCGGTTTGATGGTGCCGATTTAAACGCCGACAATATCCGTGTGACACAGGCAGAGATTGACGAGGCATATACTCTTGTGGATGCATCATTGATTGAAGTTATCCGCAAAGCCATGACCAATATCCGTGTTTACCATGAGAAGCAGCGTCAGTACGGATGGTTTGATACGACACCGGATGGAACGATTCTCGGACAGAAGGTGACACCACTTCAGAGTACAGGTGTTTATGTTCCGGGAGGCAAGGCTGCTTATCCGTCTTCTGTTCTGATGAATGTGATTCCTGCCAAGGTAGCAGGTGTTGAGAAGATTGTCATGGTGACGCCTCCGGGCAAAGACGGCAAGGTGAATCCGGGTACTTTGGTGGCAGCCAATGAATCCGGCGCTGATGAGATTTACAAAGTTGGCGGTGCACAGGCGATTGCAGCACTGGCTTTTGGTACAGCTTCTGTTCCTAAGGTAGACAAGATCGTGGGACCGGGCAATATTTACGTGGCGCTGGCCAAGAAAGCTGTTTACGGCTATGTCAGCATTGATTCTATTGCGGGACCAAGCGAGATTCTCGTGATCGCTGATGAGACAGCTAATCCGAGATATGTGGCTGCAGATCTTTTGTCACAGGCTGAGCATGATGAACTGGCCTCAGCTATCCTTGTGACAACCAGTGAGAAGCTGGCAGGGGAAGTGCAGAAAGAGATTGAAGGCTTTACACAGGTGCTTTCCAGAAAAGCCATTATTGAGAAGTCTCTGGAGAATTACGGCCATATCCTGATTGCCTCATCCATTGATGAAGCAGTGGAGATTGCTAATGCTATTGCATCAGAGCATCTGGAAATTGTCACAGCCAATCCTTTCGAAGTCATGACAAAGATCCGCAATGCCGGAGCGATTTTTATTGGCGAGAACAGTTCAGAGCCTCTGGGTGATTATTTTGCAGGACCGAACCACATTCTGCCGACAAACGGCACAGCCAAATTCTTCTCACCTCTGAGTGTGGATGATTTTGTGAAGAAATCCAGCATCATTTACTATTCAAGAGAAGCACTTGCAGCAAAGAAAGACGATATCATTCAGTTTGCCAAGGCTGAATCACTGACAGCACATGCCAATTCCATAGCTGTACGTTTTGAGGATAAATAGATGGATAGAACAGCATCAATTTCAAGAACAACATCTGAAACAGATATAGCAGTGACATTGAATCTGGACGGCTCCGGCCGTTCAGATATTGATACAGGCATCGGTTTTTTTGATCATATGCTTCGAAGCTTTGCAAAACACGGTTTTTTTGACCTGACCGTTCAGGTGAAGGGTGATCTGGAAGTGGATTGCCATCACACCATTGAGGACACAGGGATTGTGCTTGGCGAGGCCATCAAGAAAGCACTGGATGATAAAAAGGGAATTCGCAGATATGGTTCTTTTGCGCTGCCGATGGATGAGACACTTGTTTTAACAGCTCTGGATCTGTCAGGGCGTCCTTACCTGTGTTTTGATGCTGACTTTACTGTTGATAAGGTCGGAGAATTTGACACAGAGATGGTCAGAGAGTTTTTCTATGCAATTTCATACAGCAGCGGCATGAATCTTCATATTCGTCAGCTGGCAGGGCAGAATAACCATCATATCATCGAAGCTATTTTCAAATCTTTTGCAAAAGCACTGGATGAGGCAGTAGGATATGATCCCAGAATTACAGATGTTTTGTCTACAAAAGGAACATTATAGCAGATGAGGCGGCCTCACCTGCTGTGTACTGCACAGATGTGTGAGCAGGTCAGAATAAGAGAGGAGTGTGGCAGTGCGTATATATCCGGCAATTCATATTTCAGATGGCAGATGCATCAATGAGCTGCCTGACGGGATAACAAGGGGCCGTATACTGACGTCTCAACCGTTGGAAATGGCCAGAAGGTGGCAGGATCAGGGAGCGGAATGTCTCCATGTTGTCGATCTGGACGGTGCGGATTCCGGTACTTCCGTGAATGGAACAGTGATCCGTGAGATCCTGGAGAATGTCCATATTCCTGTGCAGGTCGGTGGCGGTATCCGTTCTATCAAGGATATTGACCAGTATATGAATATAGGTGTACATCGTGTTGTCATCGGAACTCAGGCAATTGAGAATCCGGTTTTAATAAAGGAAGCTGTCCATCTGTTCGGCAGTGATAAGATTCTGGTATCTATTGATGCGAAAGATGGGCTGATTGCCACTGAAGGACGAAAGAAATTCAGTCATTATAACGCAACGACAGTGGCTTCCAACATGAAGGCAATGGGAATAGAATCCGTTATTTATACGGATATTCTCAGAAGAGGACTTTATAATGGTGCCGGTATCATGCAGGCACGGGAGATTGCACAGAAACTGCATATGAAGGTGATCTACAGCGGCGGAATTGTTACCCTTAAAGACATCGAGGCATTCACAGATATGCCGATGGAGGGAATCATTATCGGAAGAGCGCTGTATGAATCCCGATTAAAGCTGTCCGAAGCAATCGAAGTGTGCAGATGGCATGAACGTTCAATTTGAGTCGAGGAGAATAGATTATGGAAGTTAAGAGTATATATCCGATTATCAATTTCAGTGATGAGGATGAGATTGCTGTTCAGTATGAACGTCTCGGTGCAGACGGTGTGATTATCATCAGTCCGGATTTTTCTGATGAGGCAATGCTGATCAAGAAAATCAGGAATATCTGTGAAAAGTCGGACTGCCGGTTATATATCTGGCAGCCATACAGAAGACTTGAGGATATTAAGAAAGTGCTTTATGCAGGGGCAGCAGGTGCCTGGATCGAGGCAACAGAGCAGACACTGATCAGAGAAGCAGCAGATCGTTTTGGCGCTGACAGAGTGGGAATGGTGATCAGTGAACCGAAGCTGGCAGCGGATGAATTCAAGTTGGCGAAAGAACTGAATCTGACCAATATTTTTGTGACAGGTACCATTGAGAAGCTGCCGGAGACAGTAGGCAATCAGAAAGTGATCGCAACCTGCCGTTATGAGAACAAGGAAGGCCAGAAACATTTGCTGGCAGATGCCAATGTCAGTGCGATTGCCCTGATTTATGAGAATGAAACAGCAGCGTTGCCGAATATTCATGCCATGAAGGCAGCCCTTGAGACAGACAGTGTGAAGTTTAATCTTTTCAGAAGCAGTCTGCCGTTTTCCTCATTCAAGTTAAACGAAGATGGCCTGATCCCTGTGATCGTACAGGATTTCAGAACAGCTGAGATTCTCATGATGGCCTATATGAATGAGGAAGCCTATGAGCAGACATTGCGTGAAGGTATGATGACCTACTGGAGCCGCAGCCGTCAGGAGTTATGGCGTAAGGGGGATACAAGCGGTCATTATCAGTATGTGAAATCATTGGACATTGACTGTGATCGGGACACGATTCTTGCCAAAGTCGAGCAGATTGGTGCGGCCTGCCATACAGGTCATCGTAGCTGTTTCTACACTAATCTTGCCAGCAAGGCCTATGACGGACGCAACCCGATGACTGTTTTTGATGATGTTATGGCAACGATTCTTGAGCGCAAGGAAAATCCAAAGGAAGGTTCCTATACGAATTATCTTTTTGATCAGGGTATTGACAAGATCCTCAAGAAAGTCGGAGAAGAGGCAGCGGAGATTATCATTGCAGCCAAGAATCCGGATTCCGATGAAGTGAAATATGAAATCTGTGATTTTCTGTATCATATGATGGTTTTAATGGCTGAAAGAGAAGTTTCATGGAAAGATATCACAAAAGAACTGGCGGAACGCCATTAAATGTGTTATAATATTTTCATGTATTGAATTTAGAACACAGGAGGCGGATCATTATGCTTACAGCATTTGCAACATATCTTGGCAAATTCGTATTCTTTATTGCAGTCGCAGCAGCTGGCTTTACAGCAGGCAAGAAGTTTAAAGCGTCAAAAAAGGCGAAAAATAGCGCGACAGCAGAATAATCAAATTGACAAAGGCGGTATTTGATTTTATAATAAGAAACTGGTAGGTTTTGCTTACCAGTTTTCTTGTGTTATAGGTATTTAAGCATGGCTTGAATTTGAATCTGCAACGCAGAAAGCAGAATTTATACTGCAGTGGCGTTTTAGCCATTACAATGAAAAGAAAGAGCGGTTTCTTTAGGGTGCCGCTATAAACAGGAGGAATAAAGATATGGAAAGACCGTATAGTCTTAACGAATTGAGGAAGATGTTTCTGGAGTTCTTTGAGAGCAAGGGCCATCTGGCAATGAAGAGCTTCTCGCTGATTCCTCATAATGATAACAGTTTACTGCTGATCAACTCAGGTATGGCACCATTGAAGCCATATTTCACAGGCGCAGAGATTCCTCCGCGTCGTCGTGTAACTACATGCCAGAAGTGTATCCGTACAGGTGACCTGGAGAATGTTGGTAAGACAGCAAGACATGGTACATTCTTTGAAATGCTGGGCAACTTCTCATTTGGTGATTATTTCAAGCATGAAGCTATTGCATGGTCATGGGAATTTCTGACACAGGTTGTCGGACTTGATCCTGACCGTCTGTATCCGTCTATCTATCAGGATGACGATGAGGCATTTGATATCTGGAACAAGGAAATCGGTATTGCTCCGGAGCGTATCTTCCGTTTTGGCAAGGAAGATAACTTCTGGGAACATGGGGCAGGTCCTTGCGGTCCATGTTCTGAAATCTACTATGACCGTGGTGAGAAGTATGGCTGCGGTAAACCGGGCTGTACGGTCGGTTGTGATTGTGACCGTTATATGGAAGTATGGAACAACGTATTTTCACAGTTTAACAATGACGGACATAATCATTATACAGATCTTATCCAGAAAAATATTGATACAGGTATGGGTCTTGAACGTCTGGCTGTTGTTGTCCAGGATGTGGATTCTATTTTTGATGTGGATACAATTCAGGCACTGCGCAACAAAGTCTGCGATCTGGCAGGTGTGAAGTATCTTGAGAAGCATGAAACAGATGTTTCTATCCGTATCATTACAGACCATATCCGTTCTGCAACATTTATGATCTCTGATGGTATTATGCCATCCAATGAAGGCCGTGGCTACGTGCTCCGTCGTTTGATCAGACGTGCGGCAAGACATGGAAGACTTCTTGGTATTGAAGGCAAGTTCCTTGCAAAACTCAGTGAAACAGTCATTGAGACATCCAAGGACGGTTATCCGGAACTGGAAGAGAAGAAGGAATTTATCTTTAATGTACTGACACAGGAAGAAGATAAATTCAACAAGACTATCGATCAGGGTCTCAGTATTCTGAATGAGATGGAAGAGAAATTGTCAGCTGAAGGCAAGAAGGTACTTGACGGTGCAGATGCATTCAAGCTTTATGATACTTATGGTTTTCCAATGGATCTGACAAAGGAGATCCTTGAGGAAAAGGGTTATGATATTGATGAAGAAGGCTTTACTGTATGTATGCAGGAGCAGCGTCAGAAAGCAAGAGATGCCCGTAAGGTATCCAATTACATGGGTAAGGATGCCACTGTTTATGATGAAATCGATCCTTCAGTGACAAGCGTGTTTGTGGGTTATGAGAAGACAGAGTGTGAATCCCCAATTACTGTTCTGACAACAGAGACAGAATTGACAGATGCCCTGACAGACGGTCAGACAGGTACGATCTTTACACAAGAGACACCTTTCTATGCGACAAGCGGTGGTCAGATGGCAGATACAGGTGTGATCACAGGTCCTGAAGGTACATTTGAGGTTAAGGATGTCGTTAAACTTCTGGGCGGCAAGATTGGCCATATCGGTGTTGTAACAAGCGGTATGTTCAAGAAGGGCGATGTTGTGAAGCTTGCCATCAACAAAGAGCAGCGAAGCGACACAGCCAAGAACCACAGTGCAACTCATTTGCTGCAGAAGGCACTGAGAATTGTCCTCGGTTCCCATGTAGAGCAGGCAGGTTCCTTTAACAATCAGGATAAACTGCGTTTTGACTTTACACATTTCTCAGCACTGACACAGGAAGAACTGGACAGAGTTGAAGCTATCGTGAACGAAGAAATCGCCAAGGGTCTTCCTGTTCTGACAAAGGTTATGAACATTGAAGATGCCAAGAAGACAGGTGCTATGGCACTTTTTGGTGAGAAATACAGTGATGATGTTCGTGTTGTATCCATGGGTGACTTCTCCAAAGAGCTTTGCGGCGGTACACACACAGATAATACAGCTTCTATTGCTGCCTTCAAGATCATTTCCGAGACAGGTGTCGCAGCAGGTGTACGTCGTATTGAAGCCCTGACAGGCAACGGCGTATTTAAGTATTATAAGGAAGTTGAAAAGGAACTTCATGAAGCTGCCAAGGCTGCAAAATGTGATCCTGCTCAGCTTGTAAAACGTATTGAGGGTCTGCACGAAGAAATCAAGACATTAACAGCGGAGAATAATCAGCTGAAGAATAAGATGGCGAAGGATGCCATGGGCGATGTCATGAATCAGGTGAAGGATGTGAATGGTGTTTCCTTCCTGCCTGTACATGTCAAAGATATTGATATGCAGGAACTGATGAATCTGGGCGATCAGCTGAAGGCTAAACTTGGTGACGGTGTTATTCTTCTGGCATCTGAAAACGGCGGCAAAGTAAGCCTTCTTGCTATGGCAACAGACGGTGCCATGAAGAAGGGCGCACATGCCGGCAATCTGATCAAAGCAGTGGCTAAGCTTGTCGGCGGCGGCGGCGGTGGCCGTCCGAATATGGCTCAGGCAGGCGGCAAGAATCCTGCCGGTATTAATCAGGCACTGGAGGCTGGTGCAGAAGAACTTGCAAAACAGCTTCATTAATGGCCTATGAAAGAAGTTAAGAAATTACTTGTTGTTCTTGTAGCGGCAGTGTTTTTTATCGGACTTTTCGTTCTCTGTGATAAGTATTCAGAGAACGTGAAGGCTGATTATGCGTCACAGATCAACCCATCGATTGTGAATCAGGGCAGCAGCGGTACAGACAGTAAGGGGCAGACAGTGGATGCCGGCCAGCTGTCTGTGGAGAAAATGGTTCAGAATATGGTGACAAAGGATTATTCAGCGTCAGTGACTCTTGCAGCAGCAGGAGATATTCTCTGTCAGCAGTCTGTACTTGAGAAGGCCTACAACAGTGATTCGGAAAAATTCGATTTTTCGGATGATTTTCAGTATGTGAAGGACTTATTCCTGACATCCGATTATGCGGTTGCCACGCTGAAGACAACACTGGCTGGCAAGTATAACGGCAGTTCTGATGAATATTATGGTTATACCACGGAGGACAGTAATTACAATTCTCCGGAGGTGCTGGCGGATAATTTGAAGTCTGCCGGAATTTCTCTGGTGAACATTGCAACGAATCATGCACTGGATAGTGATGCCGCAGGCCTTGTTTCAACTATTGGCTATCTTGATCAGGCTGGTCTGGTGCATGTGGGTGCCGCAGCGACTGCTGACGGCAGTACAGATTATACACAGAATATCGGCGGCGTTAATATAGGTTTTATTGGATATACCAATTCCTCCAATGGTTATTCGTTGGATTCTGATGCAGAATGTGTGCTGAATACATTGAATGATTATGATGCGCAGTCTATAGAGACATTATGTAATCGTGTATCCGCAATGAAAGATGAGACGGATCTTGTGGTTGTGATGCTGAATTTCGGAAGTGTCGAATCAGACAGCATTGAAACAGATCAGCAGGCACTGGCTCAGAAGCTCTGTGATGCCGGTGCAGACCTGATTCTTGGTACAGGTTCAAGAGTGATGAAGCCTGTGGAGAAGCTTTCTTCTGAAGATGAGACGGGGCAAAGCACAAGAAGCTGTCTGGTGCTTTATGGTATGGGGGCACTCCTTTCCGGAGAGACATATGCTTCCAGCGAGAAGGATACAGATATCAGTGCAGTTTTTGATTTTAACATCGCTCGGAATGATTTTGGGGAAACGGCGATTCAGAGTTTTACTGTAACACCTGTTTATCTCAACTGGTATAATGACGCGATTCAGCCGATACCTGTCTGCGAAGCCAAGGATACGGATAAATATGCAGAAATGCTGGATGACAATGCCATGGATAGAATCAACAGTGCTTATGAAGGAACGATTACCCATCTGCTGGATGGCAGCGGTCTGACAAGTACCTACGAGAATTATGCCTATCATGTCAGCTTACAGTAAGTATATCTGTTAGTTTTGAGCAATTGAATTTGAATAACACTTTAAAGATGCAATAGAAGAAGACGATGAAGTCTTTGGATATTGCATCTTTTTGCGTTTAGGTGCGCAATCGTGTGAAAAGCTTTTGATTTTCTATATATTGACAATCAATTAACATCATTGTATTGATTTATATTCAATTTGTATCATTATAAATTTAAATTTGTTATTTTAAAAACGAAATATTAAGAATTTAAATGGAAAATAATAACAAAAAAATTTTTATAAACTAAAAAATTTTGTTAAAAACGAGTTGCAATTTGTTTAAAATATGATAAAATGAAAGTATAGTTTTTGACATATTATGAAAATTGACGAAATAACCATCAATAGAGCAACAGGAAAGTTGAGGATTAAGGATGTATAGTTTCTTTGTAAATGGATGTCAGGTTTCGACATCAAAAAAACAATCTCTTTTGCGCTTCCTGCGGGATGAAATGCACCTGACGTCTGTCAAGGACGGATGCAGTCAGGGGGCCTGCGGTGCATGTACAGTGCTTATTGACGGAGAGACCTGTAAGGCCTGTGTGCTGCAGACAGATCGACTGGAGGGTCGATCGATCATCACTGTAGATGGTCTCAGTAAATGGGAATCAGAGGTTTACACGTATGCTTATGGTGAGGCCGGAGCTGTTCAGTGCGGTTTCTGTATTCCGGGTATGATCATGTGTACCAAGGGACTTTTGGACCGCAATCCGGATCCGACGGAAGAGGAGATTAAATATGCGCTTCGCAATAACTATTGCCGCTGTACCGGCTATGTGAAGATTATTGCCGCGGTAAAGCTGGCGGCAAAGATCATGCGTGCCGGTAAGATTCCGGCGGCAGGTGCGGATGACTGGCTGCTTGGTTCAAGGGTACACAGACTGGACGTGGAGGAGAAGGTGCTGGGTTACGGCAAATATCCGGATGATTACTATCTGGATGGCATGTGTTATGGTACGGCGCTCAGAAGTAAGTATCCGAGAGCAAGAGTTTTGTCGATTGATACAACAGCGGCGAAGGCTCTGCCGGGGGTTATTGATGTTTTTACGGCAGCAGATATCCCAGGAGAGAATAAGATCGGCCATTTGAAGCACGATCAGTATACAATGATCCCGGTAGGCGGATTGACGCATTATCTGGGAGATGCCATTGCACTTGTGGCGGCGGAGGATATGGAGACGGCAGAGAAGGCAAAGAAGCTCATTAAGGTTGAATATGAGGTACTGCCGGCTGTACATAATATTCAGGAAGCGGCTGCGGAAGATGCACCTCTTGTATTTGATGAAGAGACAACCAATGTTCAGGCTTATAAACATGTCAGCAGAGGCAATGCAGATGAAGCCATCAGTAAGGCGGCGCATGTGATTTCTCATCATTTTGAGACACCATGGACGGAACATGCTTTTCTGGAACCGGAATGTGCAGTGGCTTATATTGATGATGACGGGGATGTCATGATCATTTCTACAGACCAGTCTGCTTATTGCACATTCCATGAAAGCAGTCTGATGCTTGGCACAGACAAGGTGAAGTGTCAGAATGCCCTTGTGGGCGGCGGCTTCGGCGGCAAGGAAGACATGACAGTTCAGCATCTTGCTGCACTGATTACTTATCTGACGAGACGTCCGGTCAAAGTCCGTCTGACAAGAGCAGAATCTCTGCTGATCCATCCGAAACGTCATCATTTTGAGATGGATTTTACCATGGGTTGTGATGAAGAAGGCCATATTATGGGAGTCAAGGCGAAAGTGGCTTCTGATACAGGTGCTTTTGCATCCCTTGGCGGGCCGGTACTGGAACGTGCCTGTACCCATGCAGCAGGTCCATACGCCTATGAGAATTTTGAGATCGAGGGAAGAGCTTATTATACCAATAATCCGCCGGCGGGCGCCTTCAGAGGCTTTGGTGTGACTCAGACGTGCTTTGCCACAGAGACACTGCTGAATATGATGGCAGATGAGATTGGTATTACACCTTGGGAGATCCGTTACCGCAATGCCATTCGTCCGGGAGGTGTTCTTCCGAATGGGCAGATCGTAGATGAATCCACAGGTCTTGTAGAGACACTGGAGGCTGTGAAGGAAGAATATGAAGCCGCGCTGGCTGCAGGCAAACCGGTGGGGATTGCCTGTGCGATGAAGAATGCCGGTGTCGGTGTTGGTATTCCTGACTGGGGTCGTGTGAAGCTGATTGTTGAGGAGGATGCAAAGCTTCATATTTATTCCGGAGCCTCCTGTATTGGTCAGGGACTTGGAACAGTGCTTGTGCAGATGACTGTGACGAATACAGATCTTAAGAGAGATGATATTGTTTATGAGCGAAGCAATACATGGATCGCACCGGATTCAGGAACGACATCCGGTTCAAGACAGACTATGATCACCGGAGAAGCCTGCAGGAGAGCCTGTGAGAAGCTCATGGAAGCAAAGGGCAGCGATAAGTCATTAAAGGATTTGATCGGCCAGGAATTCTATGGGGATTATCTTGCAAAGACAGATCCGCTGGGGGCAGATGTACCGAATCCTGTTTCACATGTGGCCTATGGTTATGCTACGCAGGTTTGCATTCTTAATGAGAAGACAGGCAAGATCGACCGGATGATTGCAGCCCATGATGTGGGCAAGGCTGTCAATCCATTGTCCTGCGAAGGACAGATTGAAGGCGGTGTGGTGATGTCCATCGGTTATGCGGTGCGTGAAAAATATCCGATTGATGAGAACTGCAAGCCGATTGAAAAATATGGATCCATTGGCCTTATTAGAGCCCATGAGATACCGAAGATTGATGCCATTGTCATTGACAAGCCGGGGTTAAATGTTGCCTGCGGTGCTATCGGTATCGGTGAGATCACATCCATACCGACTGCGCCGGCTATCACAGATGCGTATTACCGTTATGACGGCAGCAGACGTTATGTTCTGCCGATTGACAATACCCCTTATGAGAGGAAGGAATAAATATGGCTGTTAAGAAGAAATTTCCTTATCGTTCAGCATTGGTGGTCTGTAATGGAGGATGTCATGTACAGGAAGGACAGAGCTGTGAAAATGGCTGTATCGGCTGCGGCATATGTGTGTCAGTCTGTCCGTTCCAGGCGATTGTCATCAATGAAAATGGTGTGGCACAAGTAGATGAAGCAAAATGTGTTGCCTGCGGCAAATGCGTGCGTGAATGTCCGAAACAGGTGATCCATATCCATGAATGTGCCAATTATATTGTGGTTCGTTGTTCTAACCGACAGAATGGCAAAGAAGCCAGACAGGTCTGCTTGGCCAGCTGTATCGGCTGCGGTATCTGTGAGAAGACCTGCACAGCTGGTGCTATCAAGGTAACAGAGCACTGTGCAGTGATTGATGAATCTGTCTGTCTCAGCTGTGGCATGTGCGTGGTTAAGTGTCCGCGTCACGTTCTGACAGATTTAAGAGGAATTATCTGTTAGAATCGCATAGTGGGCGGCCAAAAGCACAGATGAAGCGCATATGATGAGGTTTGTTGGTCGGTGTCGGCGCTGTCCATGAAAAAAGACGGATAGAGTGATAAAAAATAGTTGACGAATTAAAAATTTATGGTATAATGCTTTTAGTGCTATGAATATACCCACAGTTGTATCAGCACAATACACAACTGGAGGGAGGTAAGGTGTGAGCTATGTCGAATGTAATCGTTAAAGAAAACGAAACTTTAGATAGTGCTTTACGCAGATTTAAAAGAAACTGCGCTAAAGCCGGTATCCAGCAGGAAATTCGCAAAAGAGAGCATTACGAAAAACCAAGCGTAAGACGTAAGAAGAAATCAGAGGCAGCTAGAAAACGTAAGTATAAATAAGCTGTAGTTCTCGTATTGCAGTATGAAAGAATCAAAGGGTTGTTTCCGTTTAGGAAGCAACCCTTTTTTCGTAAAAGTTCTGCAGATATGGCACGTGTACATCGTTTTCGAAGGGATTGTAACCGACAATGAATTAAGAGGGAAAGTTATGGAAAGAGCATTTGCTATGTTGGCTGAACTTCTGCAGCAGGAGCAGTTTGAGCTGCTTATATCGGAAGAGGATCAGACGGATCATAGTGTAGAGACGGATATTCGCCTTGTCTATTTGATGAATGATGCAGTGGAAAGTTTTCTTGTTTTTAAAGAAGCGAAAATGACTGGTAAGTATCTGAGAGACTATGAGGGTATGCTGGACGCGACACTCAGCAAAGAGGAAGAAACTTATATTCTGACTGTATGGCAGGATGATCAGGCACTGACAATCTTTTTTAAGCAGTTGGAACTGGAAGTTCATCTTTATGAATATGGCGAGGTTGCGCATTTCTGGGTACCGGGATATGAATATCTGCGTCTTTTGGAGTATCAGATTGCCATTTTGCGGGACAAATATGATTACCTTGGAGAAAATTACTGCACGGATATTGAAAAGAAACTGGCTCAGTTGGCGGATTTTCCGCCTTTAAATGATACATGTTATCCTGCGGTGCCGGAGAAATATCTGGTACCGAGAGTCAATGGGTGGAGGCCAACAAAGGCGGCAATTGATGTGATGATTGAATTGGCTGGAGAAGTCAATGATCGAAGCATGATCAGAAATTTGAAACTATACAGGAAGTGTCATGGAAGGTGGATGACACGGAAGATTGCCGGAATGCTGTGTCAGACAATACATCAGCAGTTGATTGTTCTGATTTCCGAAAAAATGCAGGAGGGAACCAGACATTACTCAAAACGTATTTTTGATGAAAAAATTGAAGATGAGTTTAATCATCGATTAAAAAAGGCAGTGAAGCGGCAGCAGAAATTGATTGCTAGCGGTATCAGAGCCCTGGTGTACCGGGAAGAACCATTTACGACAGCAAAGGACAGTCTGGAATTTCATGTTTACCTTATGATTGATGAAAAGTGCAGAAAAAACAGGAAGGTTCGAATTGAAGAAGTCAGATGAAGGTGCACTTACTATTACGACAATCAGTGGTGCTTTGCTGATGTGTGATAAAGAAGCAATAGAAGTGTAAA
>OLNZ01001412.1_pt1 | contig 17220 bp, 19 predicted proteins | sample 1672981 | NCBI WGS metagenome assembly OLNZ01 (sample SAMEA3136743, study PRJEB25190) | human gut metagenome | biome: human gut; feature: human-associated habitat; material: faeces | place: Austria | collected 2013 | reverse complement strand
GAGGAGTAGACAGCAGTGTAGCAGCAATTGTACTATTAGAGCAAGGATATGAAGTGATAGGAGCAACAATGAAGTTATGGGAGCCAGAAAACGAAGGCGAAGAAAGTAAATGCTGTGGAAATGATAATATATTAGATGCAAAAAGAGTATGTGATAAATTAGGAATACCACACTATACATTAAACTTTAAAGAAGAATTTAAAGAATGCGTAATAGATAATTTTATAGAAACATATAAAAATGCAATAACTCCAAATCCTTGCATAGAATGTAATAAATTTTTAAAATTCCATTACTTTTTCAAGAAAGCAATGGAACTAGAATGTGATTACATAGCAACAGGCCATTATGCAAAAACTGAGTTTAGTAAAAAATACAATCAATTTGTACTCAAAAAATCAAATGCAGGAAAAAAAGACCAAAGTTACGTTTTATATAATATTCCAAAGAACATAATAGAAAAGGTCTTATTCCCATTAGGAAACTTTGAGAATAAAGAGCAAATAAGGGAAATTGCAAAACAGCACAGACTACTTACGGCAAAAAAACCAGACAGCCAAGAGATATGCTTTATTCCAGATGATGATTATGCAGGATTTTTAATAAGAAGTGGCAAAGTTAAATCAGAACCAGGGCAAATTGTAAATAAAGAAGGAAAAATATTAGGAACACATAGAGGCTTGATACATTATACTATAGGTCAAAGAAAGGGACTAGGAATATCGAACGAAAATCCGCTATATGTAATAGATTTAGATATTAAAAATAATAAATTAATCGTAGGAGAAGAAAAAGATATTTACTCGAAAGTATTATATGCAAAAGATATAAATTACACAGTAGATATAGATAAAACCAAACCAATAAAAATTCAAGCAAAAATAAGATATAGTGCAAAAGAAGGAACAGCAACACTATACCCAGAAAAAAATGGAATTACAAAAGTGGAATTTGCTGAACCGCAAAGAGCAATAACTAGAGGACAATCTGTAGTTTTCTATATAGATGATGTTCTAATAGGAGGAGGAAAAATAATTTGACATAAATGTAATTTTCATAAATATAATATCTTAGGTGATATTTATGATAATATATGTAAAACAATTTGAAAAGATAAAATTCATATATAGAATATTTAACATATTGAAAAAAGAGCAAATAGAAGACAAAACAATAATATATATACCCATAAATGGCAATAGTAGAAAAAAAACAGTAAAAAGAGTGATGGAAAAATTAAGTAAATATCTATATGAGAACAGTGTAAAAAACGTAATACTAGAAGAAAAGTTAATGCAAAATGAAGAAGCGAAAAATGTACTATATAGCTACAATATTAATATCCTAGATGGTACAAGATTATCTAAATTCCTAATATATAATGTAATACAAAAAATATATAAGTACAAAAAAAGTAGAATAGAAGCGGGAGAGATTACAATACTTACAAATGAAAACAACGACATAACAATAGAAAACATAATGTTAATTGCTAGGAATACAAAAAGACTAAACATAATAACAAGCAATACAAAAAAATTTAAAAAAATAGTGGATTATTTATATCATGAATTAGGAATACTAATAAAACTATCAAATAATATAAAAACAAATTTGAACAGCTCAGACATAATAGTAAATATGGATTTCCCAGAAGAAATGCTAAACAAATTAGATATTCCAGATAATGCAATAATTATAAATGTACCCAAAAACACAAACATAACTTCAAAGAAATTTTCAGGAATAAATATAAAAGGATGGGAAATAGAAATACCAGAAAAATATAAAATTAATGGTTTCGCAGATTACATCATATACGAAGGAAAACTATACCACAAAACAGCCATAAAAGCTTTTGAACAAATAGAAAAAGATAAAATCAAAATTAAAAATCTAATAGGGATTAATGGAATAATAAACAAAAAAGAATTTATATAAATTTTGTAAAATTATACTTGACAAAATGTATTTTGTAGAGTAAGATTAAGAAACTACATAAATATAAAAAAGGGGTAATGAAAAATGGAAGAAAAAGAATTTTTATTAACACAAGAAGGGTATAACAAATTAGAAAAACAATTAGAATATCTAAAAACAGAAAAGAGAGCTGAAATATCAGAACGAATTAAAGTAGCACTAGGATTTGGAGACTTATCAGAAAATTCAGAATATGATGAAGCAAAAAATGCTCAAGCAGATAATGAAATAAAAATAGCAGACTTAGAAAACAAACTAAGATATGCAAAAATTATAGATGAATCAGAAATCGATACAAAAACTGTACAAGTGGGAAACACTGTAAAAATACTAGACATAGAATTTGATGAACAATTAGAATACACAATAGTAGGTTCAACAGAAGTAGATTTATCACAAAACAAAATTTCAAATGTGTCACCAATAGGTGCAGCATTAATAGGAGCAAAAAAGGGAGAAATCAGAGAAGCAAATACTCCGGGCGGTGTAGTTAAATATAAAGTATTAGATATAAAAAAAGCACAATAATAGTAAAATAAAGGAAAAAAAAGAAAAAACTAACATAATTTTACCATTTTATGTAGACAAACCATAGAAAACGTAGTATAATATAAATGTCTAAAAAAAGACTAGTCCAAAAGTATAAGCAAAAGATATCTTATGGACGAAAAAAAGGAGGAAATAAAATTGGTTACAAATTATTCACAAAACAACTATATTATATTAGTTGGTCAAGTTACAAGTGAGAAAAAATTTAGTCACGAAATCTATGGAGAAAGCTTTTATAATTTTGACTTAGAAATACCACGTTTAAGTGGAATATCTGATATTATACCAATTACAATATCAGAAAGATTAATTGCAAATTTTGACTTAAGTATTGGCAAAAAAGTTGTGATTGAAGGACAATTCAGATCTTATAATACATATGAAGACACAAAAAGTAGATTAATATTAACAGTATTTGCAAAAGAAATTAGAGAAAAAGGAGAAGAAGAAGAAATAAAAGTTCCTAATGAAGTTCAATTAATAGGACATATTTGTAGAAAACCAATCTACAGAAAAACACCATTTGGTAGAGAAATTGCAGATATATTAGTAGCGGTAAATAGAGCATATAACAAATCAGACTATATACCATGTATTACATGGGGAAGAAATGCAAGATTCTGTGAAGATATGCCAATAGGAACATTATTGAAATTAGTAGGTAGAGTTCAGTCAAGACCATACGAAAAGAAACATGAAGATGGAAGCGTTGAAACTAGAACTGCATATGAAGTATCTATTAGTAGTCTAGAATTTATAGATAATAAAGAAGATGAAGTTATAACTACAGAAGAAGCAATGTAAAGGAGTAAAAAAATGGATTATTTGTATATATTACAACAAGCACTTATAGGAATAATTACAATATTTTGGCTATATAACATAGCAATAAGTGTTTGCTCATTAATAAAATTCAAAGAGAAACCATTGTTAACAAATAAACAACATAAATTTATGGCAATAATTCCAGCTCATAATGAAGAAAAAGTTGTAAAGAATTTAATTGAAAGCTTAAAAGAACAAAATTACCCAAAAGAATTGCTAGATATATATGTAATAGCAGATAACTGCACAGACAATACAGCAAATATTGCAAAAAATGCAGGAGCTATTGTATATGAAAGAAATGACCCAGAGCATAAAACAAAAGGATATGCAATGCAATGGTTTTTAAACAAAATGCAAGAGCAAAATGCAGAATATGATGCACTTTGCGTTTTTGATGCAGATAATGTTGTTGATAAAGAATTTATGAACGCAATGAACAAAAAACTTTGTCAAGGAGAGGAAGTAGTACAAGGATATAGAGACATTAAAAATCCAGATGACACATGGGTAACAGCAGGATACGCATTATTCTATTGGACAATGCATAGATTTTATCATTTAGCAAGATACAATATTGGATTATCACCCTTGCTAAATGGAACAGGTTTTATGGTAAAATATGATTTAATAAAAGCAGAAGGCTGGAACACAAAGACCTTGACAGAAGATATAGAATTTTCATTAATAAACATAGCAAAAGGAAGACGTTTAGGATGGGCAACAGATGCAAAAGTATATGATGAACAACCATTAGGATTTAAACAATCATGGACACAAAGAACAAGATGGTCAGTAGGTCACATACAATGCTTCAAGTATTATTTAAAAGACTTAGCAGCAGGGGTTGTAAGGAACAAAAAAATGATGAATGTTGATGGACTACTATATCTTATGGGCATGCCAATATTAGTTGTAACACTTTCAATATTAGTAATAAATTTAATAATTTACATTGGAGATGGAATGACACTTGCGGGTCTAATATTTAATTATGCAAAATATTTAATAGCAACCTTTATAATGCCACCACTTACAGCAATATTAACACTACTATTAGACAAAAGACCTATAAAACCAATGCTAAAAGGTATACTTTGCTATCCTCTATTTTTAGGATCTTGGATACTTATAAACATAAAAGCACTAATAAAACCAAACACAACATGGGAAAAAATAGAACATGTAAGAGATATAAAAGTAAAAGAGACATAAGCATGAATAAAATATAAGGAAATATGTTTTCTAAAATCAAGACATATTTCCTATTTTTCATTCTGGAAAAATTCTTAAAAAAATCATAAAATAAACTTGCTATTTTTCTAAGAATATTGTATGATAGTATAAGTGAAAAAAGTAATTTATATGGAGGTATAAAATGAAAAAAACGATTGCAATAATATTAATAATCTTGTGTTTGCTATCAATCAATACAACATTAGCTACAGAAGTAAACACTCTTGAACAACATAACAAAAATGACGTTTCAGAGATAAAGGATAAAATGGAAATAAAGAAAGAAATCTATACAGAAAAATATGGCTCTGATGCATATTGGCTAGCAGGTTATATAATTGAAGAAATAGTACAACCTTATAGTATTCCATTCTGTTTTGTAGGCATAATAATAGGACTTATATTCCAATATGCAATGGGGACAAGAAGATTGGACTATAAACATAGAGGTTTTGGAACAGTAATAATTTTTGTTACAATACTTGTTATATGCCAAGTATTACCATTTATATATGCACTCATAGTAATGGGTTGGAGGGGTTAAACATATGAAAGTCTTATTTGCAGTAAATAATGATAATGTTTCAGAAGCAATTGTAAAGAAATATCAAAGAGACTACCAAGAGATACTATCTTACAAAAACGTCTATTATTTTAATGCAATATATCAAGAATTACAAAAGGATAAAAGCTATAGTAGAATAGTAATAAGTGAAGATTTAGAACCATATGCAAACAATGATTATGATTTAATAGATAAATTTCTATTTGAAAAATATAGTAAAATTACTGAAGAAATAAAAAATGCACCAAATGAACATATAGACATAATATTAATATGTGCAGACAGAAGAAAAAAAACAGATGACATGCTAATAAAAATTTATTCAAAAGAAATATATAATGCAATAATCGGACAAGATAGAAGTATAGATGAAATTTGCAGATTAATAAATCATCCTAGGGATAAAGAAGCAGCAAAACAATATTATAACATACACGAAAGCGAACTAGGAGAAACTGAAAGCGAAGACAACGTTAGTGAAGCAGAAGTAGAAAATATAATAGCACATTATGCAAGACTTGGAAAAAATGAAAACAAATATATAGACAGCTTTAACAATATTGTAAGCCAGTATAATGACACACAACTTAGAATTATAATAAAATATTTACCGTTAAATGTAAAAGCAGTACTAGAAGAAAGATCTCCAAAATATCAGCAACTAGTAACTACCTCAGCACTAAATGGTATTGACTTTAAAAAGAAAACAGAAAACTACAAAGAAAAAATCAAAAACAAACAACAAGTTAATGAAGAAAATAGCATATTAGAGCAATTAATAAAACCAAAAAATATAAAATCAGTTGTAATACCAACAAATATTACAACATCTAAAGTACAAAAAATAGAAGTACCAAACATTAAAAAACCAGAAATAAGACAAGATATCGTAGTAGAGAAGGATTTTCTAGAGCAAAGAAGTGGAACAATCGAAACTCCAGAAGAAACAGACATAGAGAATATAGATATGCAGGAAATCGAAACAGATGCACAAGATAAAGAAAAAATCGAACTAGAAGCAAAAAGAGGAAGAGGTAGACCAAGAAAGAATCCTCCAAAAGAAGAACAAGACCAAGCAACAAAAAGAGGAAGAGGTAGGCCGAAAAAACAACAAGAAAACGAAATCGAAACAGAAGATATTAAAGCACCTGAACCAGAAATAGATTTGTTTAACTTAGACGAACAAGAAGATGCAAAGCAAGAGAATACAAGGCAAGAGGAAATAGACTTGTTTAGTCTAGAAGAAGAAACAGAACAACCAGAAATAGATTTGTTTAATATGCCAGAAGAAAGTAATAGTCCACAGGATACACAAGTAAAAACAAATGAAATGAATATTCAACACAATACAGAAAACAACTATATTGCAAAAACCAACAATACATATTCAAATCTCAACACACTACTTACTAGCGACAAAAAAATAGTAGCATTTGTAGGAACCACTAAAAATGGCACATCATTTGTTGTTAATAATACTGCTGAAATGTTAGCATCTATGGGAATAAATACAGCCATATTAGACATGACAAAAACAAAAAATGCTTATTACATATATACAAACAATGAAGAAACATTAAGAGGAATAGCAAGAGACTGTATGAAAAACTTACAAAATGGTGTAGCTGCTGGTATCAGTGCAAAAAGGAACTTAACAGTATATACAGAAATGCCAGGAGAAGAAAAAGAATATGAGATTGATAAAATTTTATCAACATTAGCAACTCAATATTCAGCAATATTAATCGATACAGATTTTGATACAAATCCAGAAATATTTGAAAAATCGCAAGAAATATATCTAGTACAGTCAATGGATGTATTAACTATACAACCATTAACAGCTTTTTTAAGAAACTTAAAATCAAAAGACATATTAAAACCAGAAAAACTTAAAATAGTAATAAACAAATCAGCAAAAATAAGAAGCTTAAATGCAAAAACATTAATAGGAGGCATGTCATGTTATAATTCACCAAACATGACATACATGACAGAGCTATTTAACAAAGATACAATAAAATATTGTGAAATTCCATTTGAGATGCAAAACTATGTAAAATATTTAGACTCTTTAGCAAACTGCGTAATATCATTAAATGGATACACAAAACAATTTATAACATCACTAAGAGAATTGGCAAACATGGTATATCCATTAGTAAATAAACAGCCATATTCTACAGCATTTGATGAAAAAAGAAATAGAAACCCTTTTTCAAGTCAAACGAATGAGATATTAAACAGAATGAAGAAAAATTACTAAAAGAGGTGAAAAAATTGACTATTGGACTAATTAGTGTAATATTTGTTCTAGTAATCCTGGTAGTATGCTTAGTAATATACAATTTATCTATATACAAAAAAGTAAAAGGATTAAGCAATACTAACGAAAAAATCGCAAATTTAAGGGTGTTGCAAGATTTTATGGATACAATAGGAAAAGACGCATTAGCAGAAGATAAAATAAAAATCATAAATGACATTCTTATTGAAAAATATCATATAAAATATTCAACCATTGTAATATTTAATGGTGCAGAATATGTACTAAAGGCAACAAATGTAGATGAAAAGTTTTGGGACACTATGAAAAATCTTCATACAGAACCAATTTTTAAGGACAGTATAGCAAATGCAATCCCTAAATATGTAACAGTAAATAAGCCTAATGAAAAACTAAGTTATCAAAAATCAGACATGATGAGAGCAAAATCAGCAATGTTCTTCCCATTATATATTGACAATATTTATATAGGATACTGGATCATAGAAAAAGACGAACCACATGCATTTGATAGAATGGACACAGGAATCTTAGAAATAATACGAGAAAATATAATTTCAGTATTAAAAACAATATCATATCAAAATACTATAGAAAATATATATAGAACAGACAAATTCACAGGATTAAATTCAGCAGAATATCTATATGGAAAAGGTAAGAGAATAATTGACAAATATGGGAAAAGTGCAATTTGTATGTTTTCAATAAATAATATAGAAGAAATTAATGAAAAGATAGGAAGAAAAGTTGGAACTGAATTAATTATACAAGTAGCGAATACAGTTAAAACAAACATTTCATCAGAATATATATTTGTACGTTATATGGGACCTAAATTTGCAATTGCATTTTCAGGAACAGAAATTGAAAATACTATAGAATTCATATCAAACATAAAACAAAACCTTGAAAACATAAAAATAGTTATAAACAACAAAAAAGGAAAAAAAATAACAGAAATACAGCCAGTAATAAACTTTGTATTAGGGACATACTATAAGGGCACAGGTCTTGAAGAAGTAACAAAAAAACTAGAGGAATATTTAGACAATAGTCCTAAGACAGAGAGTGCAATAAACTATATTTAATAAAAAGGAGGAATTTAGTTATGGCAAGTGATAAAACAATGAGCTTTAAAGTTGAAAAAGATAGAAGCTTAAAAACAAAAGAAATTTTAAAAGAAGTATATCAGGCATTAGAAGAGAAAGGCTATAACCCAATAAATCAAATTGTTGGATATATATTATCAGGAGATCCAACATATATAACAAGCCATAAAGAAGCAAGAAACATAATAAAAGCAATAGAAAGAGATGAACTTTTAGAAAGCATGGTTAAAAACTATATAGGAATAGAAGATTAAAATATGAGAACACTTGGAATAGATTATGGAGATGCAAGGGTAGGAATAGCAGTAACAGATGCTTTAGGAATCACAGCACAGGGATTAGAAACCATTACATATAATGGAAATGACAAAAAGGTATTAGCAAAAATAGACGACATTATAAATACATATGAAATAAGTACAATAGTAATAGGTATGCCACTTAATATGGACGGCTCAAAAACAGAAAGGGCACAAAAAACTGAACAATTCATTCATAAATTAAAATGCAAATACAATAAAATTAAAATAGAAACCGTTGATGAAAGATTAACAACAGTACAAGCACATAAAACAATGAATGAACTCGGAATTAAACCTAAAAACAAAAGAAATATTGTAGATACAATATCAGCTGTTTACATACTAGAAGTATATATTAATAACAAACGATTACCCCTGCAATAATAACATGTAGGGGAAATATATTATTATGGAGGACTAATGAAATTATACCCTAAATTATATTTAAACAATGTTAAAGAAATAACAATTGATTTACTGAAAAAAAACAAAATAAAAGGACTAATACTAGATATAGATAATACATTAATAGATTTTGACAAAGTATTACTAAACCGGATGCGAACAATGGTGCAATGAATTAAAAAAGCAAGGAATAAAAATGTGCATATTATCAAATACAAATAAATTATATAAAGTAAAGAAAGTAGCAGAAACATTAGACTTGGAATATTTATACTTTGCACATAAACCTAATAAAAAAGGATTTAAAAAAGCAAAAAGCATATTGAATTTAGAACCACAAAACATAGCTGTAGTAGGTGACCAAATATTTACAGATGTGTATGGGGGTAATAGATGCAATATGTTTACAATACTTACAAAACCAATAGATACAAGAGATATATGGTTAACCAGACTAAAAAGACCATTTGAAAAAATTGTATTACATAGATATTTAAAAAAGGAGAACAAACAATGAACATATGGCATGATATTAATGATAACAGAATCAAAAAAGATGATTTTATTTCAGTTATTGAGATAACAAAAGGAGGCAGGAACAAATACGAATTAGATAAAGAAACAGGACTGTTAAGACTAGATAGAGTTTTGTATACAGCAACACATTATCCTGCAAATTATGGCTTCATACCAAAAACTTATGCGGAAGATAATGACCCATTAGATGTACTTGTGCTATGTCAAGAAAACATAGAGCCAATGACCTTAGTAGAATGTTACCCAATAGGAGTATTGACAATGATAGACTCACAACAAAAAGATGAAAAAATAATAGCAATAGCAAAAAAAGACCCATTTTTAAATACATATAACGATATAACAGAATTGCCAGAACATATATCAAGTGAAATAAAACATTTTTTTGAAGTATATAAACAATTAGAATACAGAGAAACTGTAGTGGAGGAAATATTAGGTAAAGAAGCAGCAAAAGAAACAATACAAAGAAGTATAGAAAATTACAAGAAAAAATTTGTAAATAAAAACACATAAACGTTACAAAGAAAGGAATAAGTGACTTTTATGATAGGAAAAATAATATTTACACTAGTTGCATTTATACTTTTTATATATATTTTGTTATTAAAAATGATAAAGAAAAACGACACAGCATATCTTATAATATTATGCTTGCAAGCACTAGGAATACTGCTAAATCTAATAAGGACAAGCTTTAATATATTCAACCGGAAAAATTAGTACAATAATATTATACCTGCTATGTATAATAATTCCAATTCTAGTATTTCTTTTAGAAAAGAAAAATATAAATATTTCAGAAATGATAAGAATTATTATTTCACAAGTCTACTTATGGTTAGATAAACCGGAAAAAGCCAAAAAAAATTTGATAAACCTAGTCAAAAAATACGAGAAAAGCTATATAGGTCACAAAATGTTGGCAAATATTTATGAACAAGAAGGCAAATTAGAAAAGGCAATAGATGAATATGTAATAACACTAGATATAAGAAAAAATGATTATAACTCATATTATAAAATATCACTATTATTACACAAACTAAATAAAAAAGAAGAAACAATAGATATGCTAACTACATTATTAAAGAACAAACCTCAAATGTTAGAAGCATCAATGCTATTACGGAGAAATTTATCTAGAAGAAAAAGAATTCAAAAAGGCAATTGAAATATACACAAATGCAGTGAAATACAATTCAGATAAATATGAGATATACTATAATCTTGGAATATGCTATTCAAGAATAAATGACTTCAACATTGCAAAAAAATGCTTTGAAAAAACAATAGAAATAAATAGTCAAATGTATCCAGCATATTACAGATTAGGGCAAATAGCATTACTGTATAGAGACTTTGAAAGTGCAGAAGAAAACTTCGAAAAAAGCACATGTAATGAAAAAGAAGCAAAAGCATATTTTGAACTTGCTAAAATACATATACTTAAAAATCAAAAAGAAAAAGCAATATCAGATATAAACAATAGCATAAAGGCTAACACAAAATATTATGAAATAGCTAAAAAAGAGCCTATTCTATTCCCAATTAAACAATATATAACAAAGCCAGTAAATGAAACAATACCAGAATATAATGAAACAGAACGAGAAAAAGAAATAGAACAATATTTAAATGACACATACAAATTAACAAAAAATTTAAATAAACAAAAGGAAGACAAAATAGGAATACCAAAAACAGAACAAGAATAAAATTTACAATAAACAAAAAGCACAAACAATATATTAATTTAAATTTATTTAATGAAGAGGCGAGTATTAGTCGCTCGGAAGAAAATACAAGAAAAGAGGAAACCATATGCAAATATATCAAGCAATAATTTTAGGAATAGTACAGGGACTAACTGAATTTTTACCAATATCAAGCTCTGCTCACTTAAATTTATTCCCATGGATATTGGGTTGGAACCAGATGGGGAAAATACCAGAATCATTTGATGTTGCATTACATATAGGAACACTACTTGCAATACTGATATTCTTTTTTAAAGACTGGATACAATTAATTGCTGGAGGATATAATCAAGTAGTAAAAAAGAAAAAAACAACTGAAGGAAAAATATTCTGGTCATTAGTTTTAGCAACTATCCCAGGAGGAATTCTAAGTTTAATCTTAAGCAAACTATCTGAAAAAATATTTGAAAAAAATTTAGATATTGAAATGATAGTAATCGCAATTACACTAATAATAATGGGAATAGTCTTATACATCGTAGATAAAAAATCAAAATCAAATATAAAATATGAAGATATAAATTTAAAACACTCAATAGCAATTGGAACTTCTCAAAGCATAGCAGCAGCATTTCCAGGAGTATCACGCTCAGGAATAACAATGACAGTAGCTAGAGCTTTAGGAATAGATAGAGAAAGTGCAGCAAGATATTCTTTTTTACTTGCAACTCCAATAACAGCAGCTGCTATAATATTTGACTTTAAAAACTTTGATTTTAGCAGTATATCATTTTGGATAGGAATTTTAACAAGCTTTATTGTTGGAATATGCATAATAAAATTCCTCCTAGACTATTTGAAAAAAGGTAGTTTTAAAGTATTTGCTATATATAGAGTTATACTAGGCATCTTGGTTATTGGACTAGGAATATTTAAAACGATATTGTAACAAAACCGTAACAAAACTGTAACAAAACTGTAACAAAAAATATAACAGAAAAGTATTGTACTTTTTCTAAAAAAAAGGTATAATATAGAAAGAAAATTATAATACGTATGACAAAAAAAGAGGAGGGGAGTTTACAAATGCTATTTTTTAATAGTCGAAAACGTGGCATAGTAAACGTAAAAATGATAATAACAGAAGAGAAAATATTGTCAAACATCGATAAAGTACAAAAAATGATAAATCCAAATAGTAAAAAACAAATTGTACAATTAGAAGATGACGCATATTTTAAAGATTTAATTGATTCTATAAAAGTATATTTAATTGAATATCCAAATAAAAAGAACTTTCCGGAAAGCGTTTATAAGGCTGCTCACGGGTTAGTAGAATATGCAACAGACCAATTTGAAGACAACACAAAACAGATTGAAGTACTAATTAGACAAAGAGAAAACAACATTAGTATGGCAAATGAATTAAAATTAGTTTTAGAAGCAGTTCAAAACAAAGATAAAGAATGGAAAGGCAAAGTTAAAGGTATTGCAGAACATGTTTCAGAAGATATAGTAGAAGCTCTAACAATAATAGGAAAAACTAAAAACAAAATTCCAGAAAATTACGAAGATGCAGTTAAACTAGTAACAGCTAGAATAAATAACTTAGAAACAAACCTACATATAGAAATAGACATGGAAAGAATAGAAGACAAATCAAAAGCTTTAAGCTATATAGGAATTGAAATTGCAGAAGCTTTAAGAGGTATACCAACTCCAATATTTGAACCTGAAGAAGAAAAAAAGGAAAAAGTTGATGAAGAACTTGCTGAATACATAGAAGAAACTAGATTTGAAGTAAAACCATCATTATGGGAAAGAATAAAACAAAGTAAATTTGTACAAGCAATAAGAAACTTAACAAGAATAAAAATAGTTATAGATGTACCAGCACTTCCAGAAGGTAGAAACAAATAATTATAAAAGAGAGGCACGGTGCTTGTGCTTCTCTTTTATACAGAATGTAGAAAGAATTAATTACAAAATACTATTATAACTTTAAATGAAATTGGCGAACAATACCTGCCCACAAAAATATTACAATCAAAACAAGAAAGGAAAACATATGAAAATAATTGAACCAATTGTTGAAATCGAAAAGGCAGACTATGAAAAAATGATGAAAAACTTAGAAAGAGCTTGCCGAACATGTTATCGCTCAGAAGAAAAAATAACAGAAACAAGCTACAAAACCTTATTGAAAAACTGCATAAATAGAGGACATGAATCAGTTTTAGAACATGAAAAAATCACAATAAGAATGATTTGCGATATTGGAGTATACAAAGATTTAACAAGACACAGAATAGCATCATTCTCAATAGAAAGCACAAGGTACTGCAACTATGGAAAAGACAAATTTAACAATCAAATTAAATTTATAAAACCAGTAAATATAGAAGAGGGAACGGAACTATATAATCAATGGAAAGAAAGTTGCGAAGAAATAGAAAAACACTATATACAAATGGCAAAATTAAATGCAACACCAGACCAAATGAGAATGATACTACCACACTCTACAGCCGCACTGGTTACTATGACAGCAAACATAAGAGAATGGAAACATATATTATCACTAAGATGCACACATCATGCACATCCAGCAGTAGAACAAGTAATGATACCATTACTTATACACTTTAGAGAAAAAATGCCAGAAATATTTGAAAACATAGAATATGATGAACAATTTGATAAAAACAAATATGCAAAAATAGTAATAGCTGAATAGTAAACAATTTACATTTACATAATTATATGTTATAATGGAAATAGATTGAGAATCTAAGAGGTGAAAATATGTTTAAGAGCAAATATAGTACAGTATTAACAATATTCCTAATAATAATTATAATAGCAATAATAGTAATAGGCACAATAATGGCAATAAAAGCCTATAAAAACTATGAAGACTCTAAAGAAAAAAGAAGAGTATTAGCAGAACTAGTAGATAATAACAATGAAGAGAATAATAACAATGAAGATGAAGAAAATACAATTGGAGAAAATACCTTTATACAACAAGTACAAGACAATACTACTCAAGGAAATCAAACAGGTGGAAGCTCTAGGTCAAAAACAAAGTTCTATAAAAAATATCCAATGGTTGGATATATTAAAATAGAAAAAACAAAAGTAGAATATCCAATATTGCTAGATGTATCACCAGGTGCATTAGAAACAGCTGTAGGAGTACTATATCCAACTAATCCTAACTTAAATCAACCAGGAATTACAGTAATTATCGGACACAATTATAGAAATGGGAAATTCTTTTCAAACAACAAAAAATTAGAAATAGGAGATAAAATTAGAATAACAGATTTAACAGGAAAAACGCTAATATACTCAATATATGAAATTTCTGTACTGCCTGAAACTAATACAGAATATATAACAAGAGAGAGAGGAAATAACATAGAGATTGCATTATCTACTTGTACAGATGACGGACAAGATAGGCTTGTAATACTAGCAAGAGCAGAATAAAAAAGAGCATTAGTCTTGATGAAGTGAACTATTTTAGGTTCACTTCATTTTTGTTGATACTCTTTTAAAAAAAACACATTAATTTACATAAAACTATTTACAAATTATTTATTTTGAGATATAATATTAACTGTTGAGTTACAATATAATGTAATAAAAAAAGAAAAAGTAGGAGGATTATGATGAAAAAATCAAAACTTAAAATTCTTTTAATGGTAGTAATTATAGGAATATTTACAATAGGTATGCCTATGGTTGCTTACGGAACAAATGAAAACACTGTTATAGTAAAACAGTCAGATAATGAATATTTAATATATTTGAAAGGATATTTAAACAAAGAATTTCAATTTGCATTCTCAAACAATAAAGAAGCTGATGTAGCAACTTTAGCATTTGTAAACTCTGCAGTAGATTCAGCTCAAGGAATAAACAACATCGCATATGTAAATGATAATGCAACAATAGCTTTATTTGCAAATAAAACTTATATGTGGGTAAAAGTAGATGGAGAACTAAAAATATCAGGATTAGAAATTGATATTAAAGACAATATTACAAAAACAGAACTAGAAGAGATTAGTACAATATCAAAAAATATTCCAATAAAATTGGAGCAAGAACAAACTGTAAACGAAGTAAATGAAAATGGAACAAAAATTACAGAAACTGTTGGAGTAGCAAAGCTAATATATGAGTTGAGAAATGGAAAATATCAATTAATTGCAAGAAAATCAACTACAGATAATGATAATTTCTTTGCTTTAGCAGAACTACTTGAAAAAAATCAATTTACAGACAAATATACAGAAATAAAAGCCAGCAAAGAATTTTTAGAGCTAGCAGAAAATCTATTGAGCATATTAAGAGACGAAGAATGGAAAACAATAGAAAACAATACAATTAAGCAACCAGCAGATGCACAAAATGGAGAACAATACATATTATGGTTGGTAGCTGATAATGATGTAGATGTACATTTTTTAACATCATTAAGGAAATATGATGAAGAAGTTGTTAAAGAAGAAGTAAGAACTAAATTACCGCACACTTATGATAATAATACAATTCTAATAATTTTTGCAATAGTAGTAGTTGCAATAGTTGCAGTATCTATTAGAATAGCAGTTTTAAAGAAAAAAGAGATGAGTAAGTAATGAAAAAGATAACAGTTTACAAAACAATTCTTGTAATGCTAGTTATCACAGCACTCGTCCTAGCAACATTTATAATAAAAAAATATATTGAAGGTAATAAAATAGAAAGCAATATTCAATCAGTATTGCAAGAAATAAAAAAAGAAAAACAAAGTAATCCTAACCAAATAGATGTAATAAAAGAAATCGATGAAGAAATAGAAGGATATAAAGTAGTAGGTATAATAAATATACCAAAAATAAACATTGAATATCCAATACTAGAAAAAACTAATAAAGAAAGCCTAAAACTATCAATTACGAAATTTTGGGGCGAAAAAATAAATCAAAAAGGAAATGTAGTACTGGCAGGACATAACAATCTAAACAATAAAATGTTTGGAAAAATAGATAGGCTAGAAAATGGTGATATTATTGAATTAACAGATAGCCAAATGGTTACTGTAAAGTATCAGGTTTTTGATAAATATGTCATAGACCCAAATGATATTGACTGTATTTTCCCAATAGATGAAAATACAAGAGAAATAACATTAATAACTTGTACAAACAGAGATAAAAACAGACTTGTAGTAAAAGCAAGAGAAATTATTTAAGAATTTTAATGGAGGTTAAAATGAAAAAGAAGTTTTTAAACACAAAAAATGTAGTAATTGGACTTGTATCTTTGGTTTTAATTGGTGCTTCTGCAACAGGTGTAACAATCTTCTTAAAAGACAGAGGCGAAGCAGCTGCTGCTGAACAAAAACAAGTACAAAACTTACCAGCAACAGGTAGAGAAGAAAATAACAATCAAACAGATGAAAACACAACAATACCAAGCGAAAACAATACAACTGGAGACAATACACAAATACCAACAGAACCTTCAACAACAGAAGGTGCAACACCAAGTGAAACAACTAGACCAGGAACAACTGGTACAACAAGGCCTAGAACAGAAGAAGCTGTAGCAGGAATAGAAGAGACTGTAAGAATAGAAGAAAGAAAAGTATTTGAAGATCTTAAACTATCTTGGACTACACTTGCAATTCCAGCAATCACAGCAGATATGGGAATTTTCAAACCTG
>OLNZ01001410.1_pt1 | contig 17238 bp, 10 predicted proteins | sample 1672981 | NCBI WGS metagenome assembly OLNZ01 (sample SAMEA3136743, study PRJEB25190) | human gut metagenome | biome: human gut; feature: human-associated habitat; material: faeces | place: Austria | collected 2013 | reverse complement strand
CTCTGCTAACCTGTCCTCAATGCCTGTGATCAGCTCCGAAGCGGTCTTTCGTATGATATCAAGGGAAGATTTCAGTTCTTTCATATCCCGGTCACTGCTCCATCCGGCGATATACCCAAAGGAATAGTCTGAGGTATCAATGCCGAAGTGCTGACACACCGTATAGGCAACGCTCTCTGCTTCCACTTCCTTTGTGTTGCGGTCTTTGTCTAAGACCGCATCTATATCCTGATTCTGTTCCCGGTCATGGAGCTTTGCGTGTGCCACCTCATGGATAGCGGTCTTTACGGTCTGGCTCTGGCTCATGCCCTCCTGTATGGCAATCCGGTGGTCTGTGGTGTGGAAATATCCCTTTGCCTCCCCTTCTATATCTTCATAGGTAATGGGAACCGGGGAAACCTCCGTAAGTGCCTGCATAAAATCCTCATAGTCCTCCACGCTTCCCGAAAGCTCATTTACCCCTATATCCGGCAGCTCTTTTCCGTCCGTCTGTGACACATCAAAGACCGGAACCACACGAAAGGCGGGTATCTTAATCTCCACTTCCTCCGTAATGGGCATTCCGTTCTTATCAAGCATAATCTCTCCCGTTACCGGATCAAGTTTCTCCTGTTCTTCCTTAATCTTGTACGGTGCCGGAGCAAGGATACGGATACCCTTTTCCCCTTTCTTAACGTGCCTGTCAAAATTCTTCTGCCAAGCCTTAAATCCGGCCACTAACGTAGCGTCAGGCTTTTGCATTGCGATTAACATGGTATTGTTAAAGCTGTAATTGTGGAATTTTGACATGGTATTCAGATATGTCTTGTACTTCTCGCTTTCAAAAAGCTCCTTGATACCCTGCTCCAGCTTCTCCGTTATTTCCTGTACTTTCTGTTTTTCTGTTTTAGCATCTGCCATTGTATTTCCTCCATCTGCTTATTTTTTGCATGACAAAAGGCAGCCATTATTGACTGCCCTTGCACAATTACGATATTCACTTATATCTTTATTATTACTGCCCTGATTCGTTTTGATTTCTGCAATGTACTCCTGTCTCCTTTCTGCACCTGTCGCTGTAAATGTTTTTTACAAATAAAAAAGACAACCAAGATTTTGTTTCTTAATTGCCTGTTTCTATGCTATCAAATTTTTATTGAAACGATAGCCGCCGCCCCATACCGTCTGTATATAGATTGGCTTACTTGGGTTATCCTCTATCTTCTCCCGGATATTCCGGATATGGCTCATGACGATGTTGTAATCACCGGAATAGGATTCCTTCCACACAATGTCATAAATCTGTTCCTTGCTGAACACTATTCCCGGATGCTTTGCAAGAAGCTTCAAGATTTCAAACTCGGTATAGGTAAGATTTATCTCCTGATTCTCCCGAATTATCACCCGTTGAACCTCGTCAATCAGAAGACCTTTGAAATTCAACAGATGATTATTCAAATCTGACATCTGAGTAATTTCATCTCTGGTATTTATAAACGATAGTATGCGGTTCATCATAGCATCCTCATTATCCTCAAATGTCAGAACTAACATTTTCCCATACACATCACCTGCCTTATTACATTTATCTACTGCTAAAGCTCTGGTCAATACAAAAGAATAATTCCTATATCCAACCAAACAATGTGGTACTTGCTATTTGATCTTTCTTATTTATTTTTCCTATATGCTATAAAGGAAATTATTTTTCCGGTTGTTCCAAACTGCTATCCTCTTAACAATTTGTTATTCTGCAACTCTATACCCTGTTTTTGACAACAGCTCTATTGCTTTTGAAAAATTTTTTGATTTTATTAAAACATAATCCGTATTAAACGTAGATATAGCAAAAATGCCTATATTATTTTCTGCCATCAGGCAAGATATTTTTAAAAGGATTCCGATTAAGGAAAAATCCAATGTTCCCTGTATTCTGAATGCCTTCCATTCATCATCTCTCTGTCCTCCTTGAGATATAGAATCGAAATCCTTTTCTGCAATTACTCTTAATCTGAACTTCTTTCCTTTTGCAAAAGGAGTGAATAAAGCCTTTCCCTCTTATTCACCCACTCATATTCATAATTTGTTTAAGAAATTACTGCATTCTTTCTCCTGTATGTATCATTATCTTTCTGGCTTAACTCCCCCTCAATCTGAGCCAGCTTTTTCTCCAATACCTTAACCTTTTCTTTGTCCCCCGCCGCAGCCTTTATCTGCTGTTCAAGCTGTTCCTTTTCCTCCTTGAGTTTCTCAATCTCTCTGTCAACATTATCTGTATTTGTCGTACATTTCTCTGCCTTTTTCGCTGGCTCCTCCTTTGGTTGAACATCTTTCGCCTTTGCGACTCTCTTAGGATCATCATACATTACTTTTGGATTACCATTTTCATCTTGCCCTAAACGATACAGACCACTTGGCTTGCTACCAGATTTTTCGCTACTAATATACTCGTCCTTTGGAACGGGAATACCTTCGTTTTTATCCTCCCCCCTTTGATCTTGTGAAGCTTCTTTTACTTTATCCTGCTCTGTCTGTACCCTATCTAAATACTCATTTTTGTAATCCTTATAATTACTGCTTATTTCCATTGACATAAAACGTCCTCCTTTTCTTTAATACACTATAATGTTTTTACAATCTCTTATTCGTCATTCATATATCTGTTTTTAACAGATTTGTTGTGAAATGCTTTCTGATTGTTGCGGAATGATTAAAAGAACACTTAAAACAAATATATCTCCATCTATTCTTACTTCCATTGCTCCATGATATTTTTCTGCAACTGCTTTTATGTTAGCAAGTCCTGTCCCACTGCGAATGCTCCCTCTCCCACTATGGCTATTAATTATTTCAATTAAAAGAAAATCACCTTGCACTTTTCCTGTTATGTGAATATATTTCTGATTATCATGGGGCACTCGGTTACAAGCTGAGATAGCGTTATCTAATGCATTAGAAAAAATAATACAAAAGTCAATATCAGCAATTCCACATGGATATGGAGAAATAAATGAACATTGTACTTCTATCTGATTGCTCTTAGCTATCCCTAACTTATTTCCAATTAAAATATCAAGTACAGGGTTATTTGTACTTACCGGAAATGACATATCTGCTGTTAAATTTTCCATATCACTCATATACTGCAATGCTGTATCTATATCGCCATTCTGTACCAATTCTTTGACAATAGATATATGATTTTTCACATCATGTCGAAATGCTTTTGTTTTCTCATAACGTACTTTTGCTTCTTCCACATACTGATTTAAAGAATGTTTTTCCAGTTCTAATAAAGATAGCTCTCTGCTCAATTTAAAACTATCCACTAATTTTTTATACGCAAACATGATGCAAAACAGACTGGCTATCCCCAATATCTGTATAAACAGTAATGGAAACGGACTTATGCTAGGTAAACTCCCATCTGCTTGTATCGTAATCGTATGTCCATAAATATTTGAACTAATATATTCACTTACCAAAAAAATCACTAAAGTCGGTATTAAAATCAGAAGAACATATTTTGCCCCAACGTTTTCATCATATGAAAAATTTTTATTTATGACCTGATAACACAAAACAGATGTAACAAGAGCTAAAATACTGCTCATTACCATAAATAAAACGCTAACCGCTTTAGGATTTTCCTGAAAAAACAAGGGAGATAAAATACACGAAATCGAATTAAAAACTCCATAGCATAAGTGCATTATTTCAATCATTACAACTGCATATAACCCGACAAATATATTGTATGTTCTACATATAAAAAATCCTCCTGCCATCAACAGCAGAACATATACCAATAATTCCATAATACTGCCGGTTGGAAAAAACATCATAATTGTCATTCCAAGAAAGGCAAACAATATATAATAAATAAACTTTACCTTTTTCTTAAGAAATCTGGTAAAGAAATGAAAAACCGTCAACATTTCAATGCTTCCCATAATATATACATTGAAAATATCTAATCCATCCATTCTTTCACACTCTCCGTTCCTTCATATATTTCAAAACAACACTTGAAAATTCCTTGCTCCGTAAGCGTGATACAGGTATCTGTTTGTCATTTATCATATACGCCATCCCATTTTTATAACTTTTCAGATGGCTCAAATTAATTAAATAACTTCTATGGCATTTAAAAAATCTCCCATCTAGTTTTGTTTCAAGATTTTCAATTCTGTCATAGTAATCAATAACTTCCTCCGTTTTTAGATGCAGATATATTTTTCTGTCTATAATTTCACAAAAAACAATGTCATCAAAGGCAATAATATTACTCTCGTATCCCTTTTGGACAAGCAAACTTGCGTCTTTTGCATTTTGCATAGCAGAAAATAATCTCTCCATCGTTTTTTCAAAGCATTCTTCTTCAATCGGTTTTACCAGATAATCATATGCCTGGACTTCAAAGGATTGAAACACCATTTCCTTTAGAACTGTTATAAAAATTAGGTATCCTTTATAATTTTGACTACGCATCTTCCTTGCAGTTTCCATCCCATCTATTCCATCCATTTGAATATCTAAGAACAGAATATCTATATTTTTGTTGTGTCTCAGTAATTCCTCACCACTCCCGAATTGTGAAACAGTTATTTCTACGTTTTTTCTATGAAAAAAATCAAATACCAGCTTTTTGATTTTATCTAATATGTATTTTTCATCATCACAAATTGCTATGTTAATCACACGACCACCTCTTTCCTTAAAAAATTTATTTTAGCATCTATCCTCAAGTGAAACAATTATAATGCTTTGAAATGTAACTGTAATGATGTGTAATGCTGAATAGTCTAATAAATATATCGGTGAATTCTTATCAACTTTAAATTTGCCTATTGTTTTCGTCTGAATTGATTTTCTCCATCGCAACCTTGCCTGTTTCCTCTGCTCGTCACTTAATCTTCTCTGCTTACGATAACCACATAACAGGAAAAAGCAGATAGATTGCTACCTGCTCTTTCCATAAACCTTTATAAACTTGCTTCCTGACTCTTGGTCTTTGATTTTTCCGGTTCTTTCTTCTGCTGTTCCGATTTCACTTTCATCTGTGACAGCTTTTCCTTGACGGACACCCTGCTTTTTTCCTTATCCTTTCCGGTATCCAGTCCGGCACAGATCTTATCCAGCTTCGCTACTGCACCGTCAATCCGCTCCACCTGTTTCTTTAAGGCTGAGATATGCTTCTTTACAGGCATATTCAGTACCCTTGTAAGGGCAACGCCCTCTTTTTCGTCCGACACTTCCTTTGTACCTTTTCCGGTTAAGAGCCTTCCCACGTTGGCTACGCTGTTCCCTATCTGCTTGAACTCGTCCCCGATACTGTCTATCTGGTTGGCGGTCTTTTCATAACTGGTAAGCACATCAACCATCTTCTCCCGGCATCCGGAAAGCACCGACTGCACACCGGAAATTCCTTTCTGAAGAACCCTGTTCATTTCCTCCCTTCCCTTTTCCTTAAAGGCGGTTACTGCCTGTGCTGCGGTGTCAATCAAATGGTCTTTCAATTCCGATAAGCGTTCTGCAAGACTGCTTACCTTCTCCTGAAGGTATGACACCTTATCCAAAAGCTGACTTTCCGCTGCTTTCGGCTGGCTCTCCTGCATCCTTTCAAGCTGCTTCCGTACTCCTTGCAGTTCGTCCACCATAGCGGAAAGCTGTAACTGCATCCCGGCGATATACTGCAAGACCTCCATAAAGTCCTGTGACTGCTCTTTCATGCCCTGCTGTCCCAAAAGCTCCATGAACTGCTTCATAACGTCCATTTCCTCTGTGTTCTGTTCTTTCTTTGGTTCGTTTGCTTCCATAGCACCCTCCTATAAACTTTCTTCTTTTCCTTTGCTCTTTACAGTCTCCGGTTTCTCCGGCATCTTCTGATCGGAAATTTTCTGCTTCATCTCGGCAAGTTTCTCCTTGACGGATACCCGCCCTCTGGAACCGTCTGCTAACATCCGTTCCTTGTCATGCTCTGCGATACGCTCCGACATCAGAAAACTTGCAACAGGCTTTAACGGTTCATCAGCCACCGCCTGTATATCTTCTGCCCTGTCCGGCTCGCCCTCCTGTGCCTGTGCGCTCTGCTCTCCGTTTTCGTCCTCCGGCTCATCATCTCCCATATCCAACGCATTATCGCCCTTTTCGTCCATATTAAGAAGCGCATTTAACTCTGCAAGTCGCTCTAGCTTCTCCGCCAGTTCCTGCTCCTGTGCAAAAGGTTTCGTGACCTCCACCTTTGCGGTTTCAAGCTGATGTTCCACGTTGGAAAGCTTCTGCTCCACATCTGCCATTTTCCCGGTCATTCCCTCTAACGCATTGGATAGTCTTTGCAGATTTCCAAGCGGATCGGCTCCGATTTCCACCTCATGGCTCAGACTTCCTTTTAAGCTGACCGTAAACTTGGAGAAGAACGAGTCAAAGGACACGCTCATCTTAAAGCCCTGATATTCCCCGATTGTTACTGCCATGTTTGGCTGTTTTGCACTCCGGCACATATCAATCAACGCCGCACCCGCTTCCTTTTTGTCCGTATAGGTACGGTTTCCTATCTTCATGGAAAAAACGTCCTTATCCACAGGCTTATGCGCTGTATAGGTCTGAATGTCCGTCCGGTATCCCTCAAGCCTTTCTTTTAAGGCTGTGATCTGCATCGGGTAATGCTTTGCGATATTGTCCTCCAGACGATAACGCTGGCTTGTGTGATTCGCCTTTAAGAGCTTCAGTTTTGACACCTGTATATCCAAATCCATCTTCTCCTTAATATACGGGTTTCCGGTTGCAAGTGCTTTGACCTCTGCATAAGAGAGCGCCGCTTCGTCAATGTCCTCACAGGAACGTACCGGGGACTTGCTCGTCATGATCTGCCCGATAAACTTCTGCTTGTTCTCAACGAGCTGCCATGAATAGCTGTCGAAGGTGCCTTCCGTCACATACCGGAAAATCTTGACCTTATCATTCATATTGCCCTGTCGTAAAATACGACCTTCCTGCTGTTCAATGTCAGACGGACGCCAGGGCACATCCAAATGGTGTAATGCAATCAATCTGTCCTGTACGTTGGTTCCGGCTCCCATTTTGGCAGTAGAACCCAACAAAAAACGAACCTGTCCGCTTCTTACCTTTGCAAACTGCTCCGCTTTCCTTGTTTCCGTATTGGCATCATGGATAAATGCGATTTCTTCCGGTGGGACACCCTTCTCTATCAGTTTGCCCCGAATGTCCTCATAAACATTGAATGTACCATCTCCTTTCGGTGTCGATAAGTCACAGAAGATAAGCTGTGCCGACTTCTGTTCCTTTGTTTCCTCCCAAATCTCAAATGCCTTGTCCACACAGGTGGTGGCTTTGGAATTATCCTCATCGGGAAGCATATCGTTGATTAAACGCTGGTCTAATGCCAGTTTTCTTCCGTCATTCGTGATTTTGAGCATATTATCAACCGTTGCATCTACTCTGCGGTCACGCACTGCTTCCGCTCGATCCGCAAGGGACTGTACCATTTCTTTCTGGTACTCGCTCGGCTTTAACACCACATTTTCGTACTCTGCTTCCGGTACAGGCAGCTTTAGCATATCCGGTGTCTGAATATCCGCACTTTCCTTGAAAAGTGAAATCAGCTCCGGCAGATTGAAGAACTTGGCAAACCTTGTCTTTGCCCGGTATCCTGTTCCCTCCGGTGCAAGCTCTATGGCGGTCTGCGTTTCTCCGAAAGTAGCCGCCCAACTGTCGAAATTGCCAAGACCAAGTTTCTGGAGCGTATTGTATTGCAGATAGCGCATATTCGTATAAAGCTCCGTCATACTGTTGGAAATCGGCGTACCTGTGGCAAAGGTAATGCCCTTGCCGCCTGTCAGCTCGTCCATGTACTGACACTTTGCAAACATATCCGAGGACTTCTGTGCTTCTGTCTGTGCAATACCCGCCACGTTCCGCATCTTGGTGTATAAGAAAAGGTTCTTATAATTGTGGCTCTCGTCTACAAACAGCCTGTCAACACCAAGCTGTTCAAAAGTTACTACGTTGTCCTTGCGGGAAGTATCGTTTAATCGGCTCAGCCTTGCGCTTAAAGATTTTTTCGTCTTTTCCATCTGCTTAATGGTGTAACGCTCTCCCTTTTCCGCCTTGACTGCTTCGATTGCCATTTCTATTTCCGTTATCTGCCGCTCAATCATGGCAGCCTGTCTTTCCGTTGAAAGCGGTATCTTTTCAAACTGCGTATGCCCGATGATGACCGCATCATAATCTCCCGTTGCAATACGGGAACAGAACTTTTTACGGTTGGCAGGCTCAAAATCTTTCTTTGTGGCAGCTAAAATATTTGCACCCGGATACAGGCGCAGGAAATCACTCGCCCACTGCTCTGTTAAATGGTTCGGTACAACAAATAAGCTCTTTTGGCAAAGCCCTAACCGCTTGCTCTCCATTGCTGCAGCAATCATTTCAAAGGTCTTACCCGCACCCACACAATGGGCAAGCAGGGTATTATCGCCGTAAAGCTGGTGTGCCACCGCATTAAGCTGATGCGGTCTTAATGTAATGTCCGGTGTCATACCCGGAAACTTCAGGTGCGAACCGTCATACTCTCTCGGTCTGGTGGAATTGAAAAGCTCATTGTACTTGGCACACAAGGTCTGTCTGCGCTCCGGATCACGAAATACCCAGTCCTTAAAGGCTTCCCTTATGGCTTCCTGTTTCTGGCTGGCAAGTGTGGTTTCCTTTTTGTTAAGAACTCTCTTTTCCTTCCCATCTTCCTCTATCGTATCAAAGATACGGGTATCACGAAGGTTTAAGGAATCCTCCAGAATACGGTAGGCATTTGCCCGGCTCGTTCCGTAGGTCATATTGACAAGTGAATTGCCACGATCCGCATTTTTGCCCTTTACGTTCCACTGTCCTGTCACATCGGAATACTGCACCCCGACAAGGTTGCGGTCAAAGAGGTAATCCGGTGTTTCAAAGGTTTCCCGCATGAAATCCTCGATGTACTTAGGCTCAATCCATGTGGCACCGATACGCACCTCAATCTCGCTTGCATCAAGCTCCTTTGGCTGTACACCCTCAAGGGCTGTGACATTGATTGCAAACTCCGGACGGTTCTCTGCAAAAACCCTTGCCGTTGCCAGCTTCTCCCGGACATTGCCGCTTAAATACTCGTCTGCGGTTTCCCACTTTTCTGTGACCGGATTCTGGAAAATAATTCCGGCAAGTTCCTTTGCCACATCTTCCTCTCTTTTTCCCGTAAGCTCCGACATATAGGCTAGGTCTACCCTTGCCCTTTCCCCTAATGACACCGCCAGTGCTTCACTTGCGGTATCCACGCTTGTGACAACTTCTGCTTTTTTAATGGTTCGCTTTGAAAACATATCAGCCTTGCCTTTGAAGTTGCCCTCATCGTCTAGTTTCTCCAATGAACAAAGCAGACAATAACTTGAGTCCTGATTAAACGCTCTCTTATTGGTCTGTGAATTGATCAGACCGTATTTCTTGGAAAACGCATCATACAGCTCATTAAGCTCTGCCTGCTTGCTCTTAATCATATCTTCCGGATATTCATTCAACTGATAGTCAATCAGCTCCTGTGTACAGTTACGAATCTGCACCATGCCTTTCATGCGCTGCTCCATCGTTTCTGATACGTCCACAGGCTTCATAATGGAATTTTCCCGGTAATACACCCTCTCGTCCACGATCGTATAACTGTAATTCTTCACGCCCGGATCGGCGGGAATGTCTTCTCTTGCCAGCTCATCATCAAGTTCATCGAACTCTACCTCGTCAATGCTTCCCTCGATATGGGATATAGCCTTTTCAAGTTGCTTTGATAGAGGAATGGCTGTATCCGGTGTACAGGTGGCTTCCATGCCAAACTGCCCGCTGACCATTTCCATTTTTCCCATGATCATCTCCGGGTGGTCTGCAAAATACTGGTTCATGGCTATGCCATCTTCATTTTCACAAAGATACACCCAATCCGGCAGGGTGTCGATTACCCTGTCACGTTTCTTTAAGAAAAGAATGTCCGAAGTGACCTCCGTCCCCGCATTTTCCTTAAAGGCTGTGTTTGGAAGCCTGATCGCTCCAAGAAGCTCCGCTCTCTGCGCAAGGTACTTTCTGACTTCCGGACTTTTCTTATCCATTGTTCCCTTTGAAGTGACAAATGCCACTACGCCGCCCGGTCTGACCTTATCTAAGGCTTTGGCGAAAAAGTAATCGTGTATGAGGAAGTTATGCTTATCATAGGCTCTGTCTGCCACCTTGTATTGACCGAAAGGCACGTTTCCGATTGCCACATCAAAGAAATCATTTGGATAGTCCGTCTTTTCAAAGCCTGTGATCTTCACATCGGCATTCGGGTATAGCTGCCTTGCAATTCTTCCGGTAATTCCATCAAGCTCCACACCATAAAGCCTGCTCTCCTGCATATTCTCCGGCAGCATACCGAAAAAGTTTCCGATACCCATTGCCGGCTCCAAGATGTTGCCTTTTGAAAAGCCCATTCTTTCCATCACATCATAAATCGCCTTGATGATCACAGGGCTTGTATAGTGGGCATTTAAGGTACTTTCCCTTGCAGAGTCGTATTCCTCGGCTGACAACAGGCTCTTTAATTCCTGATATTCACTTGCCCAGTTCGCTTTGGTTTCATCAAAGGCATCGGCAAGACCGCCCCAGCCCACATATTTTGCTAAAATCTCCTGTTCTTCTGGTGTGGCAATACGGTTTTCGCCCTCAATCTTTTCAAGCGTTCTGATAGCTTCCACGTTCTGACGGAATTTTTCTTTTGCCGCAAAGCCTTTTCCGGCACTTTCCTCTGTTTCCGGAGCAATGCGGAAGTTGACTGCACCCGATTTGTCAATCGGCGGCTGTTCCTTTGGCGCTTCTGTTTCATTCTGCGGCTCCGGTTCGGCAATCACTTCACTTTCTTGCATTGGATTGGACAATTCTTCATTTTTCTGTTCATATTCACCCCATACTCTTTGGGAAACAGCAGAAAAATAAGGAGATTCTTCTTCCATAATGCTGAAGCGAATCTCCTCCATGTCCTCAAGGCTCTTTGCCCCGACTATTTTGTCATGGTACTTAAAATATAATGCTTCCCTGCCGAGAATCCCCTCCAATCGTGCCAGTTCAGGCTCCGACATACGTTCCCAAATATCATCCTTCTCCGTATGAATGGTAAAGCCTTCTCCGTCATCATGGTACTCAAGCATATATTGCAGCTTATCATGTTTCCCACGAATATCACACTCAAAATCATAGACTGTTGTTCGTGTACCTCTGATATATTCCCGGTCTATCAATACAAGATTTTGAACATCATCCGCAGTCAAAGGCGGTTCTTCTTTCTGCTCTATGGCAGGCTCGCCCTCATAACGTGCCGCATACTGTCCGGCGTCCTTTAACAATCCATCCATCTCCAGAGCTTTTTCTGTTTCGCCGCTGATTGTCTGCATCATTACATAGTCTGCCGCTTCTGCAAAAAGGAAATCATAGACCTCTTTTCCCGCTAAAGTTCGCTCATCGTCAGTAATCGTGACCGCCTGTGTTTCCTCATTCCAGCCAACCACATCTTTCCGGTCTAATGCTCCGCAGATTTTAACCACAGCCGACATTTCAGACAGCCTTTTATTTAACTGCTCTATGTCTGTTTTTCCGGTTTCTGGTGCTTTTGGTTCTCCTTCAGCAACAGTTCCTGTTTCTCTATCTAATTCCTGATTGGTTACACCACGCTCCAACTTCGCCTGTTCTTTTTGCATGGCTTTCTCTGCCTGTTCCTGTTTATACTGTGCATAGGCTTCCTTTCCCTCCGGCGAAAGGTATTTATCTGCCTGCACAAGCTCCCGGATACGTTTCTCTACTACATTCCAGTTTAAAAGCACCTTTGCGTAAGGATTGCCATAGTTACCTTTCTCCAGACGGATACCTTTGGCATCGTGATCCTCGTGCGCTCTGTCACTTCCTGGAAGTGCGTGGGAGCTGCCGCCCGTACCATATTCATTTTTCAGAAAAGCAATGTTATCTTTCTTATCATGCCCTTCCATGAAATACTCATAGATACGGAATTTTCCATGTTCAAAGCCGCTTCCTCCTGTCAGCCTGTAATCAATCTCGTCCTGTGTGATGAAGTCCTCATTCCTTACCTCAACCGTATCAGGTGCCGGAAATTCTTTCTTTTCCACACCTAAATCCGCAAGCTGTTCTAATAAATAATCCGGTCTTTTCACATACCGCCATTTAATCTGCTTTTCTCCGCTGTCAAGCTGTTCCTTTGCCTTTTCAAGCTCATTCTTAATCAGTTCTCTGCCCTCAGTTGTTGATAAAAGCTCGCATAGCCTTTCCATGCTTGCCGGGTAGTCAGAAAATTTAAGTTCCAGATTCTCCGGCATTTCCGATATACCATCACGGAAGAAATTGTTAATGTCCGTAGCAATTCTCTCACGCTCCACCGCATTCACAAGGAATACTTCATTGGCACTCATATAAGTACCATTCTCCACCATAACACGGATATGGCTCTCCACTTCGCTCCAGCTCATCACTGCAAGGGTATTTTCTTTTGCCGATGTACCGTAACCGATACGCATACCCATTTCATCAAACCACAGTGAAACAGGATTTCCGTCAAACTCAAAACCTTTTCCGGTGGTCTTATACTCGTTCTTTAAAAATTCTGCCATTTCTTCCGGTGCCTTACCCTGCTGATACTTGGCATAGATACGCTTTCTGCTGTTATCCCTACCGCCGCCACTACGCAAGATACTGTCAATCTGCTCCTGTGGCAACGAAAAAGCAGCGGGCATGGTATACTGAATACTTGCTTCCGCTGCTGCGATAGTGCCGACCTGTTCCTCAAAGCTCGGAAACAGGCTTAACTGCTGATAGGTTCCCTCCGGCTGTTCGATATTTAACTGTAGATCAGTTCCGTCATCACGATCTCCTCTGCCGAGTGTACGATGCTGTTCATCTTCGCTACCCAGAGCATCTGATTCTCTGCTTTCATCTGCTCCGTTATCCCCTCTCTCTCCTTCATCTGTCCGGTCAGAAGTTCCATTCTCTCCTCTGCCTGCTCCTGTATCATCAACAGGTGTTCCTTCAGCTTCCCACTCAGAAGAAGTCCCGTATATACTCCGTTCTTGTGCTCCTGTAAGAACTTCTTCCTCATCAGTCCGTACTTTGTCAGTACCTCCTTCGGCTGTTCGTCCATTACTACCATCGGTATCTGATAATCCCCATTCTTCTCGTATATCAGATTCATCATATTTGCTCCTTTCCCCGGCTTCTCCGGTCTGTGTGATAGATTCTCCGTCTTGGTTTTTGCTTTCGCACTTTAAAGCATTGTAGCGTGTTTCTGAGGTGTTTGCAAGTCCTTTTTGAACAGAATTTTCCGCTGTGCGGTTCTCTGCTTTCTCCCTCTCATACACCCCGATTGCTTTGCCTATCTCCATCAGGATAGGCTTTGATAAATCGGACACGTTACTGCCAAGCTGTGACAGCGTTTCCACTGTGTTAAACTCATGGATATAAGGGAAGTTTATTTCCTCGGCAAGCTCACCCTCCTCCATGCCACACCGCTTTAAAACGGTATAGGCAAGGCTGTCGGCAAGGGTTTCCCGTATCCTTACTTCCACGTTCAGCTCGTCCAGTTCCTCTAAAAAGCTCCCTTCCTTTAAGTATTCCATATCTGAAGCAAGCTCTTTATAACAGTCCTCTGCAATCCGTCCGGCAATCTCCCGGATACGTCCCACAAACCCGGCTTCCCTGTCGGTATCCCCATAAGTCTTTTCCAGACGGGAAATCACCGATTCCATGTGTTCCTCACGCATTTCCCAAAGGTTAGGGAATTGTCCGATTCTTCTTGCCTTATGCACATCTGAAATATCAAAGACATACTTCAAACCGGAAAAAATATCCTCATCTATCAGTGCAATGCCCTTTGCACCTTTGTTTACCCAGCAGTGCATCTTTTCATTCCATATCTCTATGGAAGCACAGGCGGTTGCCTCCGGTCTTTGGGCATAGATTAAAAGCTGTTCCTTAAATGGATATTTATACAATCTGGAAGCAGTATTTAGGTATCTCCTCCAGTTTTCTTCATTCCGCACGACTTCTTTTGCTGTTTCCTCTGCCAGTGCGGAAATCAATTTATATTTTCTCATGGTAAACCTCCGTAAAAAAGGCTGTAAGGCACTTTAAGCACCCTACAGCCTGTGATCAGTTACTTATCGGCATCAGGCATAAAAACCATGCTCCTCAATACCTTTTTCCAGAATACAGTTAATCAGTTCCTCAAGTTCCACTCCGTTAATCTCGCTGACAACAATCAGCTTGGCAAGGGTATCCTTCGGAACGGATACCGCATAACTCTCCTCATCCGCACGAAGTTCATGGACACAGATACCCAGTCCCTCTGCAATCTTGCACATAGCACCAAGCTCCGGCTCCTTAACTCCTGCCATAATGTCAAGGATTATTCTCTCCGGCACACCGGAAATTTTGGAAAGCTCCGCAATCCCGATTTCTTCCTCTTTCATCACGTTTAATAGCTTATCTCCTGTTGTATACATATCCCACTCCTCCTATATTACGGCTTCCTTTTTCTTTTCCGGTGCAGAATGCTCTTTCCCGGCATTCATTTTAATAACAGCATCCTTCTTCTCCGCAAGCTTCTCCTTTACTGAAACACGCTCATGACGGTTATCTCCTTTTTCCTCTTTCTGCTTAGCACGTTCCTCTGCCCGGTCACTGCGGAACAGTTCATGTTCTTTGGCATCATACTCATATACATGATCCGAAAGACGTTCTCCAGGCGCCACCTGTGTCTGATTTACTTCCTGTACCATCTGCTCAAGTTCTTTAAACTCCATTCCCGCATCTTTCGGTATAATCAGCGTTTCATGGATTGAAGAAGGCAGCATGTAAAAATCTCCTACCTTCTCAGCGATCTCCTGTCTGATATCATCGTTTAAAATTGCAGCCGCCCCATTTACTTTTGTATCATTTGTCAGCACATACATGGTATCGGGAATATCCGGCATCATCTGCATTGCCATTTCTTTTGCTTCATCCATACCCACATTTTGTTCTCTTGCAATATCAACTGCAATCATCTCCGCAACCGTCTCATTCATTCCTTTGAAACTATGTGGCTGCAAAGTATCCATATTCTGCAACGCCTGGTCATGCAGTTCTTCAAGTGTGATTCCATATCCATCCATCAGATTATCTGTAATGGTAATGGTCGCAGTTCCTTCTCCTGTTTTATCCATTAAAATCTGATACACAACTGCTAAATCTTCCAACTTGGAGTACGGTTTATCCTGAAGGAACTGCTTATTTGCTTCCTCGTTGATCAGCTTACATACAATTTTTTCCTTAATCTTGTCAAAATCGGTAACTGCCGATACATCTATATCATGATCTATATAATGTGACTGATACACACTTGCAATCTGAGCTAACACATCATCCAATTCAGCACCATCCTGTATCTGCTCAAAATATGGATTCAGATAAATGGTAGGTGCAATATTACTTTCCTCTGTTCTTACCATCAGACCGTCCAGAACACAGTCATTATTCTTTACAATCTGATTGACCTCAACTGCAGCATCTGCAAACTTTTCAGGAAGGAAATCCTGTATCTGTTCTTTTACCTGTTCTACAAAATCTCTATATTCCATTACTTTCTCTCTCCCTTCTTGGTGTCATTCTGTGATTTCTCTGTCAGCTTTGATACTGTGGCACCATACATCTGGTACCTCTTCATCATGTTTCTCTGGCTTGTTACATTGATTTCTTTTTCTAACTGCTTCATTCTGACTTTCCTCCCTATTCTGCTTTTCTTCCAAATGAAAACGTATCTTCTTTTTCCTTTTTCGGGGCAAATCTGCCTTTGACTTCCAAAAGCCTTTTTTCCATAATGGAAAACATGGCTTCCACCTGCTCCTGTGTATACTCATAATTGGTGCGGTTGGAAAGGTTCTCAAGCCTGCAGATTGCATCAATGACCTTGTTCACACGATACTCCCCAAGACGGACAAACTTGTCCGCCTTGCTCTCATTGTCCTGTACTTTCTTTGTTTCTTCTGCTCCCATTTGTTACATCCTCCTTTTATTTTTTCTTTCCTGTGAATTTCTTATTGGGAAACTCCATGACAAACTTAAACTGCACTCCGGACTTTTCTTCTCCGTCCTTTGTGTAGTGGTATTCTTCCGTACCGCTCGGAATGATATAGGCATCGTATTTCTTGCCCGCCTTGCTTGTAAGCCCCTTTAGCAACGTCTTTTTCCCGTCAAGCAGGCTTTCCACCTGTTCATCTGACAGGGAAACGCCCATGATCCGGCTTACATTCATGCCGCACTTATTCTTGCAGAAAGCTCCGTATTTTCCCTTTACCACCTCTCCGCCGCAGTTCGGACATTTACCAAGTACCTTCTGCTCCTGTGCGAACATCTTTTTCTGCTCGTCACTGACTTCGTGGTAGGTGTGGATTAAGTCAGATACCATTGTTTCAATATCTGCCATAAAGTCCTCACGCTCCATATCGCCCTTTGCAACAAGAGTAAGTGCATTTTCCCAGTCAGCGGTGAGTTTCGGGGACTTCACCACATCGGGAAGCACCGTAATCAGCTTCATTCCATCCTCTGTCGGTATGATCTGCTTTTTCTCACGCTTCACGAAACCGTCCTTGACTAACTTCTCTATAATGTCTGCTCTGGTGGCAGGTGTACCGAGTCCTTTGCGCTCCACATCGTCAGTCATGTCCTCGTTTCCGGCTCGTTCCATTGCAGACAAAAGGGAATCTTCAGTGTAATGTTTTGGCGGCTGTGTGAAATGCTCGGAAACCTTTGTCTGCTCCACTGCAATCATCATGCCCTCATGAAGCTCCGGCAGTTTCTTTTCTTCCTCTGCATCCGATTTATCCTCTGCGGTTTTATAGGAATTTTTGAAGAAATCCTCAAATTCCTTCCATCCATTTTTCCACACTTCCTTGCCAGATACCTTAAATACAGTATTGTTGCAGGTAATCACTGCCTTTGTGGAATTATAAATGTGCTTCTCCCCGGTCGCACACAGCAGACGGTTTGCACAAAGGGAAAGTATCTTCATTTCGCTCTCCGGGATTGCCTTTAAGTCCTGCTTGATGATCTCCATGGTAGGAATGATTGCGTGGTGGTCCGTCACTTTCTTGCTGTTCAAAATTCTTTTAATATCTGGATTGAACATGATATTCTGCTCAAATAACAGAG
>OLNZ01001398.1_pt1 | contig 17414 bp, 18 predicted proteins | sample 1672981 | NCBI WGS metagenome assembly OLNZ01 (sample SAMEA3136743, study PRJEB25190) | human gut metagenome | biome: human gut; feature: human-associated habitat; material: faeces | place: Austria | collected 2013 | reverse complement strand
GCGCCGGAGAACTGCCACACCAGCCAGATGTGGCTGAAATCCTCCAGCCCGCGCACGGCGTCGGCGCTGCGGTATTCCGGGGTAAAGATCACCTCGCCCCGCAGGCTGTCCACCAGCCCGCTCTGCCGCGGGATGCCGAACTTGGTGGGAAAGGCAGTGTGGATGTGGGCAATGACCTTCAGGGTCATCTCTTCGGGTGCTGTGGGCATAGGACGCTCCTTGTTCAGTAGATTTTTTCGATGACGGTCTCCGGCGGGATGCCGTACCGGGTGCGGAAGGCCGCCAGTTCCTGCGGGGTGCGGATGAGCTGGACGTCCTCAAAATGGCCGTCCGGGTGCACAAAACCGGCCACCTGCTCCCCGGTGCAGATGCTGCACCGCAAAGCGGGCCGCTGCACGGCCGGGTCGTAGGCGGCAGACGGTTTCTTTTTGGAAAAGAACATGGCGGACCCTCCTTATGATAGGTTATAAACCGCGGCAGAAGCCCACGGCCCGGCCCTCGATGCGGATCTCGTTCAGCTGGGGACCGGTGTAGACCATGGGCGGGCAGACGGCGGCGTTGTCGGCCAGCAGCATCACAGTGTCGCCCTGCCGGTGAAAATGTTTGAGGGTGGCTTCCTCGCCGATGCGCACCGCGGCGATCTCGCCCTGCTCCACCTCCGGCTGGCAGCGGATGCAGACGATGTCGCCGTCGCAGATGGTGGGAGCCATGCTGTCGCCGTGGCAGGTCAGTGCAAAGTCGGCATGCCACGCCGCCGGAACGCCGATGTACTGCTCGATGTTCTGCTCGGCGGTGATGGGGGTGCCGCAGGCGATGGAGCCCACCAGCGGCACCATGGCCATGGCGGGCAGCGGCTCAAAGCCCGGCGGCGGGCAAGGCACGTCCAGCCCCAGCAGATAGGCCGGGGTGGTCTCCAGTGCCGCGGCCAGCTCTTCCAGCTTTGCCTGCGGGATGTCGTTGACCCCTTTTTCCAGCTTGGTGATGGAGGATTTGGAGCGGTATCCCATGCGCTGGGCCAGCTGCTCCTGCGAGAGGCCCAGTTCTTCGCGCCGCAGCCGGACGCGGGTGGAAAGTTCGGACATAGACGCCTCCGTTCAAAAACGAATGGTTGTGCGGTGAAATGGGTGCTTCTGGAGACAGTATACCAGAAAAGTGGGCGAAAATCAACTTTTTTCGCGCGATTTTTGAAAATCGGTTGACAGACAATCAACTTACGACTATACTACAACCAAAGATTGTTGAACGACGTGAAACCGACAAAAAAGGAGCGGAGAACATGGCCAATACCAGACTGATTGAAGAATACATCCGCGACAGCGGCTACAAGCTGCGGCATGTGGCCCGCGCGCTGAACATCAGCGAGAGCGCGCTGCACAGCAAACTGCAGGGGCAGACCCAGTTCAAACTGAACGAAGCCGAAAATCTGTCGGCGATGCTGGGAATGACGATGTCGGAGCGGGATGCCTGCTTTTTTGACACCCAGAACCGCTATGAGCGCAGCCTGGCCGCTGCAGAAAGGAGAAAGCCGAAATGACAAAACAACAGCGTGATGCCACCCGCAGCGCCCTGCTGGCCTATGGCCGGCGGCAGTGGGCGCGGTCGCCGGTGAACCGCCGGTGGGAAAAGGCCATTGAGGACAGCATGGCCTATTACAAGGAAGCGGATCCCATCCGGGCCGATCTGCTGCAGCTGCGCTATCTGCAGCACCGCAAGGAGGCCGACGTGCTGGAACAGCTGCACATCGGCCGCACGACCTACCAGAAAGCGGAACTGGACCTGCTGAGCACCATTGCGGTGTATGCCGCCCAGAATGGTGCCTTCAACTGAAGAGATGCTGATAAAATCCCATTGATTTCCGCAGCAGGAAGTCGGTGGGATTTTTGCGTCGGAAGAAAACTGCCGCGACCCGGCCAATGGAGCGGATCCATAAAAACATGCCTCGTAATATCCAAAAAATACAATAAAATGTTGAAAATGACTGAAATAGTTGCTATAATGACGATGCGGATAAAAAGAGAACATGATATAGCATAATAATCCGCTTCCTGCATTTGCGGGATTGCTCCAATGATTTAGCACAATGAGGGATTTTCCCCGCATTTGCGGGGGTAACAGAAGAAAAACAGAGTAAAAATCGCTGAAAAACGTGAAAGGCCTGTTTATGGGACGGCATATCGGTTATTCTTTGCTTATCAGAAAATCACCGGCTGCCAATGGGTACGATGCTTTGGAGGTGGAACGATGAAACGACCGGAACGATCCTGCAAGGTACGGCGTTTTGCAGGCAAAACAGACCCGGATAACAGCAGTTTGTGGCTGCCGCTCTGGATGCATCTGCGGGACACAGCAGGCATTATGCGGTTTCTGGTGCAGCAGTGGCTGCCGGAAAGTGTGCGGCGGAATCTGGACCTGGACGAGGAACTTCTGACCCGGACTGTCGTTTTTCTGGGGTGGGTCCACGATATCGGGAAAATCACGCTGGCCTTTGCCGGCCCGATCATGAGCCTGCTGCCGGAGGCAAAACAGCGGTTGGAGGAGGATACCGAGCTCCGCTGGAACGAGCAGAAAAAGAAATTTTCCCACCATGCGCTGGCCGGGGAGGCGATCCTGCGGGAGCTGGGCTGCCCGGAAGGGTTGGCCTCGGTCGTGGGGGCACACCACGGCAAGCCGCAGGAGGCAAATAATGTTCTGGACCAGCTGGAGGATGGAGTGTACGAAACGAACTACTGGTCCAAAGGACGGAAAACATTCTGGTGGAGCTGCTGGCAGGAACTGTTCGATCACGCCCTGCAGGAAAGCGGCTTTTCTGACGTGAAAGAGCTGCCGGAGCTGTCGGTCCCGACGGAACTCCTTCTGACCGGCCTGCTCATCATGGCGGACTGGATCGCCAGCAATCCCCGGTATTTCCCGCTGATCCCGGTAGAGGAACTGGGCGACGAGAGCCTTTATCCGGCCCGCGTGGAACGGGCATGGCAGAAATTCGCACCGACCCTTCCCTGGGAAGTGCAGGAGGCCGCGGCGGACCCGGCGGAGTTCCGGGAGCGGTTCGGCTTTCTTCCGAACGAAGTGCAGCAGGCTATGCTGGAGGCTGTGAACAACGCACAGGAACCGGGCATTTTTATTCTGGAAGCCCAGATGGGCGTGGGCAAAACCGAGGCTGCGCTGGCAGCGGCGGAGGTTCTGGCACAGCGCTGCGGGGAGGGCGGCATCTTCTTTGGTCTGCCGACCCAGGCCACCGCCAACGGCATTTTTGGGCGGCTGCTGGACTGGGCGCAGAAACAGTCGGACGGGCTGGAACACTCCATCCGGCTGGCGCACGGCATGGCGCAGCTGAATACAGACTATTTGAAATTGCAGCAGGAACCGGTGCCGGTGAAAAACACCGTCGACGACCCGGAGGAACGGGTGATGGTGCACCAGTGGTTTCAGGGCAGCAAACAGGCGCTTCTGGCCAACTTTGTCATTGGCACGGTGGATCAGCTGCTGATGGCGGCCTTGCAGCAGAAGCATGTGATGCTGCGGCATCTCGGCCTGGCGGGCAAGGTGGTGGTGATCGACGAGTGTCATGCTTACGACGCCTACATGAACTGTTATCTGGACCGGGCACTGAACTGGCTGGGAGAGTACCGGGTGCCGGTGATCCTGCTTTCTGCCACACTGCCCGCCAAGCGGCGCACCGAACTTGTGACCGCATATCTCAACCGGAAAACGCTGCCGGATGCACCCTGGAAAACCTGCCGCGGCTACCCGCTGCTGACCTGGACCGATGGAAAACAGGTGCAGCAAACCGGCATTCCGCTGCACACACCGCCGCGCCGGGTGACGATGGAATCCCTGACGGAGGAACATCTGCCGGAAATGCTGCAGAACGCGCTGCGGGAGGGTGGCTGTGCAGGCGTGATCGTCAACACGGTGCGGAAAGCGCAGGACCTTGCGGCCCGCCTGCGAGAAGAGCTGCCGGAATTTGAAGTGCTTGTGTTCCACGCACAATTCCTGATGCCTGACCGCGCCGAAAAGGAACAACGCCTGATGGAGCGCATCGGCAAGCGCTCGACCCCGGCGCAGCGCGACCGGCTGATCGTGGTGGGTACGCAGGTGCTCGAGCAGTCACTGGATATCGATTTCGATTACATGATTACGGAACTGTGCCCGATGGACCTGCTGCTGCAGCGCATCGGACGGCTGCACCGGCATCCGGGCCGGGCGCGTCCGCAGCCGGTGCAGGAAGCCCGCTGTGCAGTGCTGGACACCGGGACCGAGGAATTTGACGAGGGCAGTGCAGCCATCTATGGCGAATGGCTGCTCGGACGTACCCGGAAGCTGCTGCCGAAGGAACTGCAGCTGCCCGGAGATATCGCCCGGCTGGTACAGGACACCTACGGCTGGGAGCCGGACTGCCTGCCCGCAGACCCGCAGAGCACGGCGGCACGGGGAACGTATGAGCTGGAACAGAAGAAAAAGCGGGAAAATGCGGAGACTTTTTGTATCAAAAAGCCGGAGAAAAACCGAAAAATGCCGCAGCTCAATGTGCTGGATGACTGGATGGATGACAGAGCAAAGACCAGCGACGCCGGTGCCCGTGCCGCTGTGCGCGACGGCGACCCGTCCATTGAGGTGCTGGTCATGATGCAGGACGGCGCAGGCAATGTCCGCTTCCTGCCCGGAGAGGGAGAAGCGGCCGGGCCCTGTGTGGCGGTGGACCAGCCCCCGCAGCCGGAAGAAGCCTTGCGGATCGCGCGGCAGAGGCTGCGTCTGCCGGGGTACTTCAGCAAGCGATGGAGCGTGCAGCAAACTATTGACGCGCTGGAAGCCGAGACCCGGAAGCATTTTGCGGCATGGCGGCTCTCCCCGCTGCTGCGCGGGGAACTGGTCCTGCTGCTGGACGAGCGCCGCACGGCACACCTTGCCGGGCAGGTGCTGCACTACGACCGTGAGAACGGCCTGACCTATCAGAAGGAGGATGAGGATGGAGACGATGGAGTTTAACCTGCTGCAGGAACGGTGGGTCCGGGTGCGGACACAGGACTGCACTGTGCAGGAAGTCTCGCTGACCGACGCACTGCTCCATGCACACGCATATGTGGACCTTGCGGGCGAGATGCCCACACAGGACGCCGCCATGCTGCGGCTGCTGCTGGCGGTGCTGCACACGGTGTTCTCCCGCGTGGATGGGAACGGTGTACCGGCACCGTTTGAAGAACCCCGGGATGCTCTGCAGCGCTGGGGCGAATTGTGGCAGTTGGGGCACTTCCCGGAACAGCCGATCCGGGATTATCTGGACAAATGGCAGGACCGCTTCTGGCTGTTCCACCCGGAGCGCCCCTTCTGGCAGGTGCCGGAAGCGAAGATCGGCAGTCCGTTCGGAGCGAAAAAGCTGAACGGAGAAGTGTTTGAAAGCGAGAATAAAAGCAGCCTGTTTTCTGCCTGTGCGGGAACAGGAAAGGAAAGCATGGACTACCCGCAGGCTGCACGATGGCTTGTGTCTTTAAACAATTATGACGATGCGGCGGCTAAGAAAAAGGCAAAAGACCGGCCGCTGCCGTCGATGGGGCCGGGGTGGCTCGGCCGGATCGGTGTGATCTATGTAAAAGGCAGCAATCTGTTTGAAACACTGATGCGGAACCTGATGTTCCTGCAAGATGGCGGAGAGCTCTGGGAACCGGATGTTCCGTGTTGGGAGCTTGAGGATGCAAGAAGCGGCGAACGAACTGAGGTGGCATGCCCAGATAACTTTGCGGAGCTGATGACGACGCAGTTTCGACGGATCCTTTTGGAGCGGAAGGAAAACAAAGTTGTGGGCTATACGGTCTTGGGAGGAGACTTCTTTGATTCCAAGAATGCATTTGCAGAACCGATGACGCTCTGGAATAAAAAAGAGGACAAAAAGACAGGGCTGGTGTATTACGATCCGCGGAAACATGAGATGGGAAAACAGCTCTGGCGGGAGTTTTCCGCTATCAGTGATAGGGGCGGCCATAAACCCGGCGTGATCTGGTGGAATACCTATTTGCAGGGCCGGAAATTGCTGAGCAGAAAAGAAATTCTACAGGTTTGTGCAGTTGGGGTGGAATACGGAGCGCAAAGTGCCTCCATGAAAGATTGTTACACGGATGCGCTTTCGATGAATCTTGAACTGCTAAATGAATTGGGCCGTACATGGCAGATCTGTGTTGACGATGAGGTGAACAACTGTGAGCAGGCTGCAAGGATCGTGGGTCGTCTGGCACAGAACCTGGCCCTTGCGGCAGGGGACAAGAACGACACCGGTGCCGAAGCCGCCCGCGCGCAGTTCTATTTTGCGGTCGATCAGCCGTTCCGGCGGTGGCTGCAGAGCATTGACCCGGAGACGGATAAACCGGTCGAGAAGGCGGCCGAGTGGCAGGTGCAGGCATACCGGCTTGCGGCAGAATTGGGCAGACAGATGGTGGAGCAAGCGGGAGCTGCCGCCTTTGTGGGCCGCCGCATCCCGGAGGCAAAGAACAAGGATAAGAGCTGCCTGTATACGGCACCCAAAGCCTATAACAGCTTTCTATATTACCTGCGGAAGCTGTACCCGAAACAGGATGAAGGAGGGACAGAATGAAAACCAATGAGGTGAAAGCCTGCGTGACCCGGCAGCTGCGTCGGCTGCAAGTTCTGCCGGAGCCGCAGAGACGGGCCGAGCTTGCCGAGCTGCGCCGGGGCGTGGGGCGTCAGCCCGGAGACCTGCCTGCGTTGTGGGGCGCTCTGCTGGCCGACATGCCGGAGCAGCTGCAGGGCAGCAATGGCCCGTCAAAGGCGGAATGGGCCGTCTATACGGCGTTGACCCTGTTTGCCCTGCATCAGCAGGGGGAAGCCGGTGTTTCCATGAACCAGCCGGGCAGAACACTGGGCGGTGCAGTGCGGCAGCTGGCCAAAAAAACGGCTGCCGGGCAGGACTGGACCGAGAGCAGCGTGCTCCGGCGGTTCAATGCGCTGGCAACGGCGGATTCCATGCCGGAAGTCTCGCACCACCTGCGCGGGATGATCCAGCTGCTGCGGCGGGAAGGGATCCCGCTGGATTATCCGCAGCTGGCCGAGGATCTGTATCAATACCAGTTTGTGGACGGTGCGCCGAATGTCCGTTTGCGGTGGGGCCGGGACCTTTATGCGAGCCCCACGGAGAAAACCAAAGAGAACGAAAAGGAGAATTGAGATGGATACCAAACGTCTGTATGTTGATTTTCATGTTCTGCAGACCGTGCCGCCCAGCTGCGTCAACCGCGACGACACCGGCAGCCCCAAGACCGCTGTCTATGGCGGGGCCGTCCGTGCCCGGGTGTCCTCGCAGGCGTGGAAGCACGCCATGCGCGTGATGTTCACCGGGGAAATGAGCGATGCAGTTGAGACCGGTTACCGCACCAAGAAGGGCACGGATCTGGTGGCAAAGCAGATCAAAGCCCTTGCTCCGGACAAGGATGCCCTCAAACTGGCCCAGAAGGTCATTGCAGATGCAGGCATCAAGAGCGATGACAAGGGCACAAAAGCGCTGTTTTTCATGAGTACGGCACAGGCAAAGGCATTGGCAGAGCTGGCTGTAGAAGGCTGCAAGGACAAAAAGCAGTACAAGGAAGCCCTGAAAGCGGCTCCCTCTGCGGACATGGCGCTGTTTGGCCGCATGGTGGCAGATGACCCGTCGCTGAACTACGACGCTGCCGCACAGGTGGCCCACAGCATCTCCACCCACACCGTGCAGAACGAGTTCGACTATTTCACCGCTGTGGACGACTGTGCCCCGGAGGACAACGCCGGGGCCGGGCATCTGGGCACGGTGGAATACAATTCCGCCACCCTGTACCGCTATGCGACGGTCAATGTTCTGGAGCTGGTGCGCACGCTGGGCGCAGAGCAGGCGGCACAGACGGTCCGGGCGTTCGGTGAGGCGTTCATCCGCTCCATGCCCACCGGCAAGCAGAACAGCTTTGCCAACCGCACCCTGCCGGATGCCGTTTATGTCACTCTGCGGCAGGACCAGCCGGTGAACCTCTGCGGTGCCTTTGAAAAGCCGGTGCGCAAGAGCGAAGAAGGCTATGCAGAACCGTCCAAGATGGCGCTGAAACAGTATGCAAAGGAACTCTACAATACCTTTGCAGAGGCACCGGAGCAGAGCTTTACGGTGGGTACCGGGCTGGAAGAACTGGCACAGCCCATGCCGCTGAACACCATGCTGGCGGTACTGGAAAAGGCCGTAGAGGAGAAGCTGTCCGGGAATGAGGTGTGACCATGGCGACCTTATTGCTTCGGCTGGCTGCACCCCTGCAGTCCTGGGGTTCGGATTCCAAGTTTGAGACCCGCAAGACCGACCGGGAACCCACCAAAAGCGGCGTGGTCGGCCTGTTGGCGGCGGCGCTGGGGCTGCGCCGGGACGACACGGAGGGCCTTGCCCGGCTGAACGGCCTGCGCTTTGCCGTGCGGGCGGATCAGGAGGGCAGTCTGCTGGTGGACTTTCACACCGCCAAAAGCCGGGACACCTCCTATGTGACCTACCGCCACTATCTGCAGGACGCCGTTTTTCTGGCAGGGCTGGAAAGCGGGGACGAAGCTCTGCTGCGGGAGCTGGAAGCGGCTCTGCGGCACCCGGTCTACCCGCTGTATCTGGGGCGGCGCTCCTGCCCGCCCACCCTGCCGCTCTGTCTGGGCATCCGGCAGGGGAGCCTGCTGGACGTCCTCCGGACGGAACCCATGCAGGGACGAAAACCGGAAACAGGGAAGCTGCGCATCGTGGCCGACGCCGACCCGGCAGACCCTGCGGCAGTGCCCCGGCAGGATCTGCCGATGTCCTTCAGCCCGGTGCACCGACAGTACGGGTTCCGCCCGGTGCGGGAATGGCGGCTGGACCGGCCGGAAATGCCGGAACCGACGGAGCACGACCCCATGGCGGAATTGCAGAATTGAGGTGAGATGCAATGTATTTGTCCCGCGCAGAACTTGACCCCACCCGCCGCAGTACCATGATCGCGCTGACTTCTCCACAGAAGTTCCACGGCGCGGTGGAAAACTCGTTCTCCGGCGAACGACGCCGCAGGCTGTGGCGGCTGGACAGCCTGAACGGAAAACTGTATCTGCTGCTGCTCAGCGAGGAGCTCCCCGACCTGACCGGACTGTGTGCGCAGTTCGGGACGGGTGCCGCACCGGAAACGCGCCGCTACGAGCCGCTGCTGGAACGGGTGACCCCGGGCAGCTGCTGGCAGTTCCGTCTGACGGCAAATCCGACCCGCACCCGGAAAGACCCGGCGGACCCGCTGGCGCGGGGTGCCCTGAAGCCCTGCTATCTGGAAGCGGAGCAGGAACAGTGGCTGCTGGAGCAGGCCGGGAAGCACGGCTTTGCCCTGACGGAGGGCGCTTTTCAGGTGACCCGGAAACAGACCTGTCACTTCCGGAAGAACGGAAAGCGGCCGGTCACATTGCTGGCGGTGACCTATGAGGGCATCCTGCAGGTGACCGACCCGGAAGCGTTCCGGGAGATGCTGTGTCAGGGCATTGGCCGCGGCAAAGCCTACGGCCTTGGCCTGATGACCATCCTGCACGGAGGAAGCAGCCATGGATGATGTGCCGGGCATGATCCGCCCTGATCTGCAGGCGCTGCCGCAGGTCCGGGACCGGATGACCTTTCTGTACCTGGAACACTGCACGCTGGGCCGTCAGGACGGTGCCATCACCGTAACGGATGAAAAGGGTATCGTTCAGATCCCGGCGGCGGGCATTTCGGTACTGCTGCTCGGCCCCGGCCCCCGTGTGACCCACCGTGCATGCCTGCCTGTACGGGCTGGCCCATGCGGTCATTGTGGCGCTGGGGTGTGCGCCGGGGCTGGGATTCGTGCACGTCGGGCATGAGTGCTCTTTCGTGTACGACATTGCCGACCTGTACAAGGCGGAGGTGACCATCCCAATCGCATTTGAGGTGGCGGTGCAGGTCCCGGAGGATCTGCCTGCCGTCGTGCGCCGCCGTGTCCGGGATGCAGTGTGGGACCGTGTCTGCCAGAACCTGAAAAACGGGCAGGCGACACTGGTCTACACGGCGGCAGGGGACTTTTCCCCGCATACGCGGGGGTGATCCCTGAGGGATTGATTTTGAGCACTGTATACACATCTTTTCCCCGCACACGCGGGGGTGATCCCAACCGGTACAGCCCCAAGTGGGGCAATCTGCCCTTTTCCCCGCACACGCGGGGGTGATCCCGAATTCTTCCGGGACGAGAACGTGGACAATGCCTTTTCCCCGCATACGCGGGGGTGATCCCTTGGCGCAAGACCTGCGCACAGCTGGCTGGCTCTTTTCCCCGCATACGCGGGGGTGATCCTGGTAAGGGGGCAGGAACGGCACCTGTTTTTCGCTTTTCCCCGCACACGCGGGGGTGATCCCGACATCGCAGAGGTGGAAGCCCTTGCACAGGCCTTTTCCCCGCATACGCGGGGGTGACCTCAAGGGCGAGCGGCGCATGGTGTTCCTGCCGGGGAGACTGGTGACGGACTGGAAAGCCGCGGCGGATGAAAAATCAGGTTGTACAAATTCGATGGAAAAAGTTTATGCAAGACTCCATATTGCAATATATGAAATTTTGTATTATCATGAATCTGCAAGCGATCTGTCTCTTGTGAGGAGGGGCGGAACGCCCAAAATACGCTTCTTTCCTGTGGAATTTCCCACGGTCCACCTGATGCGGATTGAAAGATAGGTCGAGAAGGGAAGAGCAACCATGATGAACACAAGTCTGCTCCAGAAGTCTGGTCTGGCAACGCTGCAGGTCGCGCAGATCCTGGCAGGGCTGGAACCGGGAGACCGGATCCCCACGGTGACGGAACTGAGCGAACAATGCGAGATGGCACGGGGAAATATCCAGATCGCGCTGAACAACCTGAAACAGAATCATGTGATCCGTCTGGAATCCCATGGGCAGAACGGCACCATTGCAACAGAGATCGACTATGTGGCAATGGCGCAGTATTGCAGCAATACGGGTCTGACCTGCGTGATGCCTATGCCGTATGGCCTGCGCTATGAAGGTCTGGCCAGCGGACTGTATGAGGAACTGAACCAGAAAGGGGTCACGGGTGCGATCGCATTCATGCGCGGTTCCGGCTACCGGCTGAACTGTGTGGAAGAAGGGCGCTTTCATCTGTGCGTCATGAGCCAGCTTGCATTTGAACACTATGCGCAGGAGGGCAAGGACATCCAGCTGATCGCGGCCTTTGGCCCGCAGAGCTATGTGGAACAGCATCGGGTCTTTGTCCGCCCGGACTTCAAGGGCGACTGGCAGAACTGCAAGGTGGGCGTGGATGCCTCCTCGGTGGACCAGGAGATGCTGACCCGGTTCTGTTTTGCCGATAAGCCAGTGCAATATGTGCCCATCATCTATAGTCAACTGGTGCCGTTTCTGCACAGCGGCGTCATTGATGCCGGCGTCTGGAGCGCCGATATGCTGCCGGAGGGGCTGAGCTATTATCCGATGCCCCGGCTGGATGAGCAGGAAAAAGATACCGTGGCCGTGCTTGCCTGCCGGAAAAGTGATAACATCACCGCGCAGCTGGTGCGCAAGATCCTGTCGGTGGAGCGTGTGGACCACATCCAGCAGCAGGTGATGCGCAAGCAGATCATTCCGCGCTATTAAGCAAAGGTGCGGTCAAACAGAAGTCACATCTGCATGGAGGACATGCGGATGTTTCTTTCGGGATGAAAATACAAAATATTGTATAAAACATTTTCTTCCGAAAACCGATACAGGATGTCTGATTTTTTTGCAGAAAGAAAAGGAGATCTCCCATGAAAAAGATCACTCGGCGCAACTTCCTGATCGCATCCGGCAAAACCGTTGGCACACTGGCAGCTGCCTCTGCCTTTATGGGGTGTGCCAGCCCGGAGCAGGCGGAGAACTGCTTCCCCCGGTCTGCAATGCCCGTCCGGACCGATGACCGCCTGACGGCCATCGACAACATTGTGGAAAACTACATGGGACAGGGATATTTCCCCGGCGCAACGATCGTGGTGGCACGCGGCGGCAAGATCGTGTATGAAAAGGCATACGGCTACGCAATGCTCAACGACATGGGCGTGCGGCTGGACGATCCCCGCCCCATGCAGATGGATACCATGTTCGACATGGCATCCTGCACCAAGATCATGGCCACGACACAGTCCATCATGAAGCTGTACAGCGAGGGCAAGATCGACCTGAACGCCACGGTAGCAAGCTACATTCCGGAGTTTGCCAAGAACGGGAAGGAAAACGTCACCGTGCATCAGCTGCTGACCCACACCTCCGGTCTGCCGCAGTGGAAGGCGATGTTCCTCTACATCGAGAAGGACAAGGCCAAGGTGCTGGATTACATCTGCAACTGTGAGCTGATGTTCGCCCCCGGCGAGGAAAAGTACAGCGACCTGGGCTTCCAGATGCTGGGCTTCCTGGTGGAGCGGATCACCGGGCGCTCGATGGACGAATACGTCAAGAACGAGATCTACAAGCCTCTGGGGCTGAAGCGCACCACCTATCTGCCGCTGGCCAACGGCTTTACCACCGAGGATGTGGCAGCCACCTCCTTCGGCAACCCGTATGAGTATGCCATGGTGGACGAGATCGACTACCCGGGCTTTGGCTACGACTGTACCGCCGATCTGGACGCGTTCCGCACCTTCACCGGCTGGCGCAACTACACCCTGCAGGGCGAGTGCAACGACGGCAATGCATGGATGGCAAACGGCGGCGTGGCCGGTCACGCGGGCCTGTACTCCGACGCGGAAGATCTGGCCGTGCTGTGCCAGGCCATGCTGAACGGCGGCATCTACAAGGGCGTCCGCCTTTACAAGAAGGAAGTCATCGACGAGTTCACCAGCGAGCAGAACGGCAAGCCGTCCCGCGGGCTGGGCTTTGAGCGGGGCTCCTCGTTCATGGGCCGCGGCGACCGCCACTACGACGCCTTTGGCCACGCAGGCTTTACCGGCACCCATGTGGTCATGAACAAGACCAACAAGACCGCCGTCATTTTCCTGACCAACAAGCAGAACGTCGGCTTCAAGCCGGACTCCACCTCGTACTACAGCCCCTATAGCTGCTGCGGCGAGATCTGTGAGCTGGTCTGGAACATTTTTGGAACCGAAGCTCCGGCTGAGACGCTGGCCGACAAGATCGGCACCTGGCTGTAAGCAAAACAAAAAATCATTGGGAGATGTCAGAGATGGATTTTGAACCGAGATTAACGATCCTGCACCAGGCAGGGATGCTGTCCGAGGAGGATTGCCGGAAGGTACAGGATGTGATCCGCTTTTTTCAGGAGAAATACGGTCTGACATTGACCGAAGAAAACGCCTCCGCCATGATCACGCACCTGTGCGCTGCGCTGGGGCGCATCCACCGCGGAGAGCCGGTGGAGCCGCTGGACGAGGAGGTCTACGAAGAGACCAGCCAGGAGCCTACCTTCCCCAAGGCACTGGAAGCAACGCAGGCGCTGGTGCGGGAGATCCTGCCGGACCTGCCGGAGGACGAGCAGAAGTTCCTGACCATGCACATCGGGGTCGTGCTGGCACAATCGTGACAGCATTTGCATAAAACCCACATCAGAAAGGAGGGCTAGCTTATGAAAATCGTAGTAGGCGGCCAGATCGACAAGCAGAAGGTTTATGACACCATCAAGGGTGTTGTAGGCGACCGTGCCTCGGTGGAGATCAAGGATGACATTGCGGCGGCAATGGCGGTCAAGACCGGGCAGGCAGATTACTACTTCGGCGCCTGCAAGACGGGCGGCGGCGGTGCGCTGGCAATGGCCATTGCCCTGCTGGGCATGAACCAGTGCGCAACGGTGTCCATGCCGGGCAAAATGCTGAGCGAGGACGAGATCCTGGCACAGGTCAAGGCCGGCAAGAAGGCATACGGCTTTACGGATCAGCACATCGAAAAGGTCGTGCCGATCATTCTCAAGGGTCTGGGCTTCTGATCCGGATCGTCAAATAAGGAGGATTACATATGGAAACCATTCTGCGCTACGTTATCATCGCGGCAGTTGGTGCGTTGGCATCGATCCTGGCAAACCAGAGCATCGCCGTGTTCAACGACGGCCTGCGCCCGGTCCTGCCGGAGTATCTGGAAAAGCGCATGGACCGCAAGGCTCTGGCAGCCACCAGCTTTGCCATCGGCTTTGGTCTGGTCATCGGCTACGGCCTGCCCACGTCCATTGCCGCAAGCATCATCCTGATCCACTGCATCCTGCTCACCACCGACATCATCGGCACCTGGTGCCCGGACACCAAAAAGGGCATGATCGTTTCCGGCGTCATCGGCGCTGTGTACGGCGTGGCCCTGCTGTTCGGCCTGCAGGTGATCATCGACCTGTTCAACCTGCTGCCGGTCAACTTCCTGGGCAGCCTGGGCCAGGTCTCTGCCGGTATCACGCTGGCCTTCGCCATCTTCCCGGCTGTGACGGTTGCCCTGCAGTTCGGCGCTGCCAAGGGCATCATCACCGCCGTTGTGACCCTGCTGGTCCGTCAGATCGTTGAGACCTACGGCAAGATCGCACTGGACGCCGAGCACACGATCAGCCTGAACAAGGACGGTATGGCCCTGCTGGCCGGTATGATCATCATGCTGGTGTTCGCTGCCATGGATAAGGAAGGCAACGACCAGAACTCCAACGAAATGCTGACCCAGATCTTTGCCGACAAGGTCGCACGCATCCGCAAGTATATGCCGGTTCTGGCCCTCATGGGCGGCCTGATCGCAGCAGGCACCAGCATGAGCATCATGGCCGGTGACCCCATCAGCCTGGGCCTGCTGGCCGAGGGTGACCGCGTCAACGCAGGTCTGACCGCTCTGGCCCGTGCCATCGGCTTTATCCCGCTGGTTGCCACCACCGCCATCACCACCGGCGTCTACGCTCCGGCCGGCATGACCTTCGTCTTTGTGATCGGTCTGCTGATCCCCAACCCCTTTATCGCCCTGATCGCCGGTGCAGCCTGCATCTGCGTGGAGATCCTGCTGCTGAACGTCATCGCAAAGGGTCTGGACAAGTTCCCCGGCATCAAGCGCTGCGGCGACAACATCCGTACCGCTATGAGCTACGTCATCGACATCGCCCTGCTGATCGGCGGCATCCTGGCTGCTCAGGCGATTATGCCCACGACGGGTCTGTTCATCATCGTGGCATTCTGGTGCATCAACAAGTGCAGCAAGAAGCCTCTGGTCTCCATGGCGGTCGGTCCTCTGGGCGCGATCCTGGTCGGCCTGATCGCAAACGTGCTGTTCCTGCTGTCTCTGTACACCCCTGCCGCCTGATTCCCGGATAAAATGAGCGCCTCCCGGCCTGCGTCGGGAGGCGGCTCTGGTTAAGAAACAATACAGGAGGCGAATCCTTTTGAAACTGCCTGAAAAGATTCTGTATGCGCACGAGCATACGACGATCGACCTGTCCGGCCCGAAGAAGAACATCGACTGCAGGCTGGATGATTTTGACGCGACCGCGGCGGAATACCGGCGGCTGGCGGAACACGGTGTGGTCGGCATCATCGACCAGACCAACCGCGGGATGGGCCGGAACGTGGCCTATGTGCAGAAAATGGCTGCACAGGCGGGGGTGGAGATCACCCACGCGACGGGCTACTACAAGGAGCCTTTTCTCCCGCCGGAGTGCTATACGCTGACCGAACAGCAGCTGTGTGACATCATGGTGAAGGAACTGACCGAGGGCATTGAAGGCACCGGTGTCCGGGCGACCGTCATCGGCGAGATCGGCACCTCGAAGGACATCACCGAGACGGAGGCCAAGGTGTTCCGTGCGGCATCCCGCGCCCATGCAGAAACGGGGGCACCCATCTGCACCCACACAACGCTGGGCACGCGCGGCCTGGAGCAGCTGGAGATCTTCAAGAGCTTTGGCGTTGACCTGAGCCGGGTGGTGCTGAGCCACATCGACCTGTCGGCCGATCTGGATTACATGAAGCGCCTGCTGGATCAGGGGGTCAACATTGCGTTCGACACCATCGGCAAGTGCAACTACCAGCCCGATGTCTCCCGTGCAGACTGGCTCAGCCGCCTTTGTGCGGAAGGGTACGACACGCAGATCGTCATGAGCATGGACATCACCCGCCGCAGCAACTTTGCAGACCGGGGCGGTGTGGGCTACAGCTACCTGCTGGACACCTTTGCTCCGCTGGCAAGCGAGGCAGGCGTGCCGGACCGCGCATGGGAGAACCTGCTGTACCGCAATGCACTGCGCATCTACAAAGGACAGAAATAACAAGGATTCGAGGAATTGACAATGAAAACCTATCCCCTGCATTCTATCTCGCTGGAACAGGCAAAACAGCTCCAGTTCAAGGTCATTGACGCAGTGACCCGCAATTTTCAGGGAGAGGAAGTCCTCTCGCTGGGCGACCTCGGCGTGGTGAAAGGGCTGAACAAGCCCCGCTGCACGGTAAAGGTGGAAAAGGTCTTTGCCGACACCTTTGATGCCCCGGCGGCGCTGCTTGTGCGCGGCTCCGGCACGGGCGCGATCCGCTGGGCTCTGACCGCCTGCCTGAAACCGGGGGATGCCATTCTGGTGCACACCTCGCCCATCTATACGACGACGCAGGTGACCATCGACGCCATGGGGCTGAAACCCATCCGCGCGGACTTCAACGATCTGGAACAGCTCAAGGCCGTCTGTGCGCAGCACAAGGACGAGATCCGCGGCGCCCTGGTGCAGCTGACCCGGCAGAAGCCGGAGGACCGCTACGACTACAAGGCTGTGATCGAAGCCATCAAGGCTGCGCTGCCGGGCATCCCGGTGGTGACCGATGACAACTACGCCGCCCTGAAAGTGGACGCCATCGGCTGCCAGGCGGGGGCCGACCTGTCCACCTTCTCCTGCTTCAAGATCCTTGGTCCGGAGGGCGTCGGTGCAGTGATCGGCAGCAAGGAGCTGATCGACCGCATCAGCGCGCCCATCCCGCTCGGCCGCATCGGCGAGCCGCAGGAGGTCGCCAACGCCTATCTGTTTCTCGCCAGCGATCTGGCAAGCTATGTAACGGGTGAGATCCTGTCCGTCGACGGCGCAGCGCAGACCTGAGCGGAAAGCTGCCGGGGGGATACTTGATCCGGAAGCCAGAATAAAAACAGCCCCTGCGCTGCCGGTGGGAAAGAGTCCGGCAGCGCAGGGAAATTTTCATGCCGGCCCGCGCCGGAATGGCTGCGGGAGGACGGCCGGGGCCCGGCTTTTGGCAGGTCCTGCGCCGCGTGCGATGCCTCTTCGCCTGCGGGCAGGGGAGCGGGACCCCTTCATCCTATATATGTCTTCAGAAACGCATTCCTGACAGGTTTTTTCAAAAAAATTTGAAAAATTTTTCGGAAGAGTTCTGTAACAGGATGTAAAGCGATTTCGGGAACAGGAATGGTGGCTCTTTTTTCTGCTGGGAGGCAGCAGAAGCGCTA
>OLNZ01001365.1_pt1 | contig 17716 bp, 16 predicted proteins | sample 1672981 | NCBI WGS metagenome assembly OLNZ01 (sample SAMEA3136743, study PRJEB25190) | human gut metagenome | biome: human gut; feature: human-associated habitat; material: faeces | place: Austria | collected 2013 | reverse complement strand
GGCAGGAACAGGGAGAATTACGAACGGCAGTGAGTAAGGCGACCTTGTTCCAACCGGAGTGGCCCTGTGTAGCAGGGGAGCTGGCTATAAGCGTTAGCGAATAGACTGAGGGAGTAAAACAATCTCAATCCTATCCCTTACCTCACAAAATTGGTACTTACGCGGGGCTCACGCTCGGGCAGGGTTATGCCGGCGGCCTTGCCCGCGGCGATGCACTTGAGCAGCCATGCCATGTTGCGGCCAAGGGTGCGCATTATCTGAAGGCCCTCTTTGTCCTGCGCCACTTCTTCGGGGCTGTTGCCGTGCACCATGCACCAATACTGGCTGGGCACTATCGGCATGCCGCGGATTATGAAATACTTGTTAAGCACGTCAAGCGTGGCGGTGGTGCCCGCACGGCGGGCGGAGACTATTGCCGCGGCGGGCTTGCCAATGCAGTTTACGCTGCCGCTATAAAACAGGCGATTCATGAATGCTGTAAGGTTGCCGTTGGGGCCGGCGAAATATACGGGGCTGCCTACTATTATGCCGTCCGCCTCGTTCACTTTTTTGCGGGCGATGGCAACAACCTCGTCCTCTTTATCGAACACGCAGGGCTTGCCGCCGGCGCACGCGCCGCAGTCCGTGCAGCCCTGTATCGCCTTTGCGCCTATGTGGAATATCTCGGTTTCTATTCCGGCTTCGTTCAGCGTCTTTTCCGTCTCCTTCAGGGCTGTATAGGTGCATCCGTGCGGGCGCGGGCTTCCGTTGATAAGCAATACCTTCATTAATATATCCTCCTGTTTATTATTCCTTGCCCTGTATCATGTAGCAATCCGGCGTGGGCGTTTCCTTGGGCAAAAGCCGCGCGCGCAGTTCTTCATCACGCTCTAATTCATCGGTTATAACAACCGTTGTGCCGGGGCAAAGGTAAAGATACACCCATTGCGCATCGTCCGGCAGCAGCCGTATGCACCCGTGCGACGCGGGCTCGCCCAGCTTCCAGAATTCTTCTTCCATCAGATATCTGTCGTCCCGCTCTGAATACGGCACGGAGTGGAAATATATCCTGCCGCGTATCTGGCTCCAATACTGGGCATAGCAGTTGAACCGCACAAAAAACGCGAAGCGCTTGTAATCATCGCCCATTGTAAACGTTCCGCGCGGGCTGCGGTTGGTTTCCTCTATTCCGCTTGAGCATATCATTTCGCGCACAAGCGTGGTATATTCGCCGTTTTCATCCGCGGTATATACAAAAACAGCCTGATTGGTCAAATCCACCACCGCCTTAAACAGCGCCGGATCATCGTTCAGCTTGGCTTCCTCCGCATAGCGCCCGCCCTCATGCGTCCTCAGGCTTTTTGCCGCAAGGGGATAATCCTCGCTGCGGTATGCCGTGGGTTCGGGCGTAGGCTCCGGCGTAGGCTCCGGAGTCGGTTCGGGCGTTGGCTCCGGCGTGGGCGTAGGCGTAGGCACGGGAGTAGGCGTTGCGGGCGCGGGCGTGGGCGGCTGTATTTCAACCGTTTCCACCGGCGCATAAGGATTGATTATGCCGCAGGCAGCCATCAGCAGCGCCAGCGGTATACAAAGCAACAATGTATACTTGTGTATTTTCCTGTTTTTCATGACATTATTGTAACACATATGCCGCCGCGCTTGCAATAAGTACTGCTTCGGGGTATAATCATTTCGGTTAAGGTTATATGACCTTATTATGCGATATTCATCGCGCAACGTTGAAAGGAGCTATTTGAAAATGAGTGATTACATTGAGGCGCTTGGCATAATCGCGCCCAAGGCCGTGTACAAGAATCTTACGCCTGCACAGCTTGTAGAGCATGCGCTTCGCCGCGGCGAAGGCACGCTGAGCGAGACCGGCGCGCTGGTAGTGACCACCGGCAAATATACCGGCCGTTCTCCCGACGACCGCTTCGTGGTCGATGCGCCCAATATTCACGACGATATAGATTGGGGCAAGGTAAACGTTCCCATAAGCGAAGAAAAGTACGAAGCCATATATAACCGCATGACCGCTTACCTGCAGGGCCGCGAGCTGTTCGTATTCGAAGGCTTTGCCGGTGCTGATGAGCAGTATCATCTGCCCGTGCGCGTTGTTAACGAGCTTGCCAGCCAGAACCTGTTCATCCATCAGCTGCTTGTCCGTCCTACCGAGGAGCAGCTCAAGGACTTCGTTCCCGGCTTCACCATAATCGCAGCCCCCGGCTTCAAGTGCTCCCCCGAAGTGGACGGCGTGCACAGCGAGGCCGCAATAATAGTCAATTTCAACAAGCGCACCGTTATAATTGCCGGCAGCCAGTATGCAGGTGAAATAAAGAAGAGCGTATTCTCCGTGATGAACTATCTGCTTCCCAAGCAGGGCGTGTTCACCATGCATTGCTCCGCCAACGTTGGCGCGGAGGGCGACAGCGCGCTGTTCTTCGGCCTTTCCGGCACCGGTAAGACCACCCTTTCCGCCGATCCAAACCGCAGCCTTATAGGCGACGACGAGCACGGCTGGAGCGAGAGCGGCATATTCAATATCGAAGGCGGCTGCTACGCCAAGTGCATCAACCTTTCCCAGGAAAACGAGCCCCAGATTTGGAATGCCATCAAGTTCGGCTCCCTGGTTGAAAACGTTGTTATGGATCCCGAAACCCGTAAGCTTGACTATGCGGACAACAGCCTGACCGAGAATACCCGCGTGGGCTACCCCGTGGATTATATCCCCAACTGCCTCATTCCCGGCGTTGCGGGCCATCCCAAGACCGTTATATTCCTTACTGCGGATGCCTTCGGCGTGCTGCCTCCCATCTCCAAGCTCAATGCCGACCAGGCCATGTATCACTTCGTGTCCGGTTACACTTCCAAGCTTGCCGGTACCGAGCGCGGCATAGTTGAACCGCAGACCACGTTCTCCACCTGCTTCGGCGCGCCCTTCCTGCCCCTGCATCCTTCCGTATACGCGAACATGCTGGGCGAGCGCATTGAAAAGCACAACACCAACGTTTATCTTGTAAACACCGGCTGGGCCGGCGGCAAGTACGGCGTAGGTTCCCGTATGAAGCTCAAGTACACCCGCGCCATGGTTACCGCCGCGCTGAACGGCGACCTGGAGAAGGGCGAATTCGTGCTGGATCCCATATTCAATGTTATGGTTCCCACCACCTGCCCCAACGTGCCGGATGAATTCCTCAGCCAGCGCAGGCTTTGGAACAACGACGCCGAATACGAAGCCACCGCCAAGGATCTGGCCGCCCGCTTCGTGAAGAACTTCGAGAAGTATTCCAACATGCCCAAGAACATCATCGAAGCCGGCCCGAAGGCTTAAAGCATAGCTTTTTCGAAGAAGCGGCTAATTGCCGCTTCTTCGACTTTTTCTCGGATTTTTCCTCTCGCGTTCGCTCCCGGGCGGCAAAACCCGCAGGGTATGAAATCCCTTCGGGCTTTCTCCGTTTCGGCGGCAAAGCCGCCAAAGCCGGAGCAAAATTAAAGGGGCTTATCGCCCCTTAACAACCCATTTTTCAAAGTTTCTGTTCTACATTACAATCTTACTTGACGCGCTGATTTTTCCGTCCGGCTTTTTGATGCAGATATAAAGCGCATTGCCGTCGGCTTTTTTATAAACCCTCAGCCGTTCGCCTTCAAGGCTGGGCGCGCTGAAATGTATCTCTGCGGACTTTATTTTGCCCGATGCTATCTCCTTCGCGCTCAGGCAATCCAGCGCCAGCCGCGCATAGCAAACGTTGTTCATATGCTGCCCGAAGTCTATGTCCGTTGAACGGACGGTATATTCAAACGCAAAGTCATCCTCGCCGAAATCATCCGCAAAGCGTGCGGGCGCATCCGTTATGCCCTGCATGGGGCTGTATTCAAAATCCTTCGGAAAGCCCGTATCGCAAAAGTGCATCAGTCTGCCGCCATTCCCGAGTATTGCCCACTGCGTCCTGCCGAGGGCGATGAGCCTTTCGCCCTGCTTTAAGCTGTAGCTTCTGAAGCAGCGGTAGGCTTCGTTTGCGCATTGCTCGGGCCACGTTGCCGCCGTGACCGTATCCATAAGCCGCGCGCGGGAGAAGAAATCTATCCGCGTGTGTACCGTCAGCCAAAATTCGCCGCGCTTGGCCATTGCCATTCCGCCCACGCCTATCTGCTCCGCGTGCTCCGCGGCCATTGCCTGAAATATAGTGAACGCCGCCAGCGGGGACATTGCCGCCGCCGCGTCGCAATAGTCCGGCGAAATTATATATTCCTTTTCAAATACGCTTTGTGCCATTGCTTCTCCCTCAGCTGTTCAGCTTAAGCGCGTTTATCATGTGCCGTATATGTATGCTCATGGCGTGGCTTGCGCCGTCCCCGTCGCGCTTCATAATGAATTCAACTATCAGCGCGTTGTCCCGCCGCACAATATCTTTGAGCAGCTTTTGATTGGTGGATATGAGCATTACCTCATGCACGGCGCTGTTTATAATTGGGAAAAGGCGGCTTATGAATTCGTTGTGGCTTGCCGCGCCTATCATCTCTTGAAACTCCTGGTCGGCATCCGGCCAGTTGCCGTCGCTCCTGAGCAGTCTGTTAACCTTCTTCGACTGCTCCTCTATTGCGGCAAGCTCGCTGTCTTCCGCCCGTTCGCAGGCAAGCTTAACGCTTTGCGGTTCAAACATAAGGCGTATTTCGTAAAGATCGCTCAGCCGCACGCGCATAAAGTCAATCGAGCTTATGCTTACGTCGCCTATGTTAGGCAGTTCGTTGGCGATGAATGTGCCGCTGCCGCGCTTGACCACCAGAACCCCCTGCGCTATCAGCGCGCTCACGGCTTCCCTAAGCGTTGCGCGGCTAACGCCAAGCCTTGCGGAAAGCTCAAACTCGTTGGGCAGCTTGTCCCCCGGCTTGAACTGCTTTTGTATCAGTATCATGTCGCAAAGCGCCTCTCCTGTGCGCTCGGTAAGGCTTTTTGCCTTGGTTGAGGGCATAGCGTTCATCCTCCGTTTCTGCTTTTGGCATATTATAATCGAAAGCGGCGCTCAAATGCAATAGATATGCGCCCTTTGCAAACGCCAATAATGTATGATACAATATATATTCAATAAAACAAGTGTGAATTAAAACGAAGAGGAGTACAGTGCAAATGGACATGATAAAACGGTTTGTCAGGTATTACAAACCGCACAAGCGCCTTTTTATGCTGGATACGGCATGCTCTCTAATGGTCGCCGTATGCGATCTTTTTTACCCGATGATAGCCAAAAACATAACCAACGTCTATGTTCCCAATAAGGAGCTCAGGCTGCTGCTGGTTTGGGCGGGCGTGCTGCTTGGGATATATCTTATAAAGGCGGCACTGAACTATATAATTCAGTATTGGGGCCATATCGTGGGCGTAAGGATACAGGGAGATATGCGGCGCGACATGTTCCGCCATCTTCAGAAGCTGCCCTTCTCCTTCTTTGACGAAAACAAGACCGGCGCGATAATGAGCCGCCTTGTGAACGACCTGTTTGAAGTATCGGAGCTGGCGCACCACGGGCCGGAGGATGCGTTCATATCCGGCATAACGCTGATAGGTTCCTTTATAATGCTTGCAAACATAAATCTCTACCTTGCGCTGATAGTTTTTGCGGTAATACCGCTTATGATATTTTTTGCCGTTAAAACGCGCAGGGAGATGAACGCTGCGTTCAAGGCGTCCCGCGTGCAGGTGGGCGAGGTGAATGCGAATGTTGAAACGGCGATAGCCGGCATGCGCGTTTCCCGTTCCTATACCGCGGACGAGCATGAGAACGCCAAATTCGGCGTGGCCAACGAAAACTTCAAAAAAGCGCGCAGCCGCGCGTACCGCGCCATGGCAACGTTTGGCAGCGGCATGAACTTCTTTAACGATATGCTCTATCTGCTGGTGCTTACTGCGGGCGGCCTGTTCTTCTATTACGGCAAGATAGACTCCGGCGATTTTGTGGCGTTTTTGCTTTACGTTTCGATATTCATGAAGCCCATAAACCGTCTTGTGAGCCTGTTTGAGCAGCTTCAGGAGGGCATGACTGGCTTCCAGCGGTTCGTGGAGATAATGGACGAACCCGAAGAAGCGGACGACGGCAAACTGAACCCGGACAAGCTTGAAGGCAACATCGTTTTTGACGACGTATCCTTCCGCTATTCAAACAGCGACTCCGCCGATACCGAAGCCAAGGTGATATCGCACCTTTCCATGCGTATAGACAAGGGCAAGACCGTTGCGCTGGTTGGTCCCTCCGGCGGCGGAAAGACCACGCTTTGCAACCTTATACCGCGATTCTATGAAATAGACTCCGGCGCGATAACCATAGACGGCATGGACATACGCGACATGACGCGCTATTCCCTGCGCCGCAACATAGGCATAGTTCAGCAGGACGTTTTTCTTTTCAACGGCACCATACGCGAAAACATTGCCTACGGCGATCTTGACGCAACGGACGAGCAAATAATTGAAGCCGCAAAGAAAGCCAACATACACGATTATGTCATGACGCTTGAGGAAGGCTACGACACAAACGTGGGCGAGCGCGGCGTTAAGCTTTCCGGCGGGCAGAAGCAGCGCATATCCATTGCGCGCGTGTTCCTGAAAAACCCCAGCATACTTATTCTGGACGAGGCCACAAGCGCGCTGGACAACGCAACCGAAATGCTCATTCAGCAGTCCCTGTCGGAGCTTGCCAAGGGCCGCACCTGCATAATAGTTGCGCACAGGCTTTCCACGATCAAGAATGCGGACGAGATAATAGTCCTTACCAAGGACGGCATAGAGGAACGCGGTACGCACGAAGAGCTGATGAAGCTTAATAAAATGTACGCCGGCCTTTATATGTATCAATTCAAGGAATAAGAAAAGAGACAAAAAAGCGGGCTTTACGCTGTTTCAGGTAAAGTCCGCTTTTTCTTCCCCCCAAGCCTCGCCGCTTGTAGGGGTATTGTAGCATTTTTAATAAGAAAAGTCTTACACTTTTTGCACAATTTCAAAATATTTTTTATGCGCCCTTTTTCACCCGCTCAAATTCGTCCTGTATCTCCTTTGAAGGGGCGTTTGTGAGCAGAGATACGACAATTATGAATATGCTGGACACTATGAACGCGGGCAGCAGCTCATATATGCCGAATATGCCGCCGAGGGGCTTTATAACAAGCTTCCATATGAACACCATGCCGCCGCCGGAGAGCATGCCGGCTATCGCGCCCGCGCGGGTCATGCGCTTCCAGAACAGGCTGAACAGCACCAGCGGCCCGAACGTTGCCCCGAAGCCAGCCCATGCGAAGGAGACTATTGTGAATATTACGCTGTTTTCATCCAGCGCAATCACTATGGCTATGGCGGTTATTACTGGCAGCATTATGCGCGAAAGCGTCATAACCTCCTTATCGGTGGCGTTCTTCTTAAATATGCCCTGATAGGCGTTTTTAGCAAATGCGGACGCGGCGATGAGCAAATATGAATCGGAAGAGCTTATGGTTGCCGCCAATATGCCCGCCATTGCAAGCCCCGCAAGCGCCGCAGGCAGCAGCGAACGGGAAAGATAGATGAACACGTTTTCCGCCTCGGATGCGGTTGTCAGCGCCGTGGGGAACAGCGCGCGGCCTACTATGCCTATCATTATTGCCGCCGCAAGCGAAATCACTACCCAAACCATTGCCACGCGGCGCGCGCGCTTGAGCTCATCCTCCCTGCGGATGGCCATGAAGCGCAGCAATACCTGCGGCATTCCGAAATAGCCAAGGCCCCATGCCAGCATGCTTGCCACGTTGAGCGCGCCGTAATCCTGCCGCGCGCCGAACGAAGGCACTCCGTTCACGGCAAGCTGCACCCCGCCTTCGGTTACGGGATCCGCTATGCCGAAAAATTCAAGGAAGCCGGGGAAATCCTTAACGTTTTCAAAAACCGCGCCAAGGCCGCCCGCGCTCGCCACGCCCAGCGTAAGCACCGCCACGAGCACGACCACCATTACAATGGCCTGCATAAAGTCCGATGCGCTTTCCGCCAAGAAACCGCCGAGCAAGGTGTATATAAGCACGAATGCAGCGCCAACGAGCATCATTGTGATATACGGCGCGCCGAACAGCGTTGAAAACAGCTTGCCGCAGGTAACAAGGCAGCTTGCCGCATACACCGTGAAGAACACCAGTATGAACGCGGCGGAAATGCCCATGATTACCTTCTTTTTCTCATGAAAACGATTGGAGAAAAACTCCGGCAGGGTTATGGCGTTGTTCGCGGCGATGCTGTATCGCCTGAGCCGTTTGGATACCACCAGCCAGTTTATGTACGTTCCCACGGCAAGGCCCGCCGCCGTCCAGAACGCATCCGCCAGCCCGCACCAGTATGCCACGCCCGGCAGCCAGCCGCTCATGTCCGATGCTTCCGCGCTCATTGCGCTTACCCACGGGCCAAGACTCCTGCCGCCCAGGAAAAACTTTTCCGTATCTGCGTTCGCGCGGCGGGCAAAGAATATGCCTATGCCTATTACCGCCGCCATGTACACCACCATCACTATCAATATTTGCAGCGACTCCTGTCCCATTTGTATCCTCCTATAACTTAACATGAAATAAATTCATGTTTTATACCGTTCAGCCTATGGTATCGGCGTATTATAGCGGCGTACCGGGCAAATTGCAAGCCGTATTTTGTGTGAAATTTCTGCCGTAGGGCTTGCCAAACGGCGAAAAATGCCGTATCATATAGCAAAACAAGATAAGATGAAACTTATTCATCTTTATAAGGGGAACAATATGAGCGACGCAAAATACGCCATGTTTATAAAAGCGGTTGATAAAAAAAGCCTTGCCCTTGCCGCGCAGGAGCTTTGCTGCACGCCCAGCGCCGTTAGCCACGGCATAAGCGCGCTGGAGACGGAACTGGGGCTGAAGCTGATGAAGCGCAGCCGCGGCGGCGTGGAGCTTACGGCGGAAGGGGAGCACGTTATAGGCGCGGTGCGCGGCGTGCTTGAGGCAATGGAGCGGGTGCAGCAGGCCGCGGAGGAGGCGCGGCAGGGCTTGGGCAGGATAGTGCGCATAGGCGCGTTCACAAGCGTTGCCGTGCATTGGCTGCCGGGCATGATAAAAAGCTTTGAGCAGGTTTGCCCGCAGGCGCAGTTCAAGCTTAACAACGGGGACTCCCACGATATCAACACATGGCTTGAAGAAGGCAGCATAGATATAGGCTTCGTCACCATGCCGGATTATCCCAAAAACTGCCGCGGCATTGCGCTGAAGGAGGATAGGCTTTTAGCCGTACTGCCGAAGGAGCATCCGCTTGCGGGGAGCAGCAGCTTCCCCGTTGCGGCGGTTGAAAACGAAAGCTTCATCTCAATTATGGAAAACAGCGCGAACGATGCCCGCCGCGCGCTGGACATGGCGGGGGTTAAGGCGCACGTTAAATACACCACCAAGGACGACTATGCCGTTATAGCAATGGTGGAGCAGGGGCTGGGCATAAGCATAATGCCGGAGCTGCTGCTTGGCGGCCTTACGCACAACGTTAAGCTGATGCCGCTGGACAACCGCGCCAGCCGCATAATAGGCGCCGCCGTGCCGGAAAAGAACAGCGACAACGCCACCGCGCAGAAGTTCATTGCGCACATGCAGCGCTGGATAGCCGCGCGATACGCGCCACACGCGGAATAATATATTATTTTGGCACTTGCTTTTAACTTAAAAAGCTGATATGGTTAATTAATTAAATGGAGGTAATGCCATGTATTGCAATGCGAATTACAGTTTTGCATTAATACAGTCTTGGTTTGGCCCCCAGCTATGGAGAGGGCGAAGCAAGACAATTTTCCCCTGCGCATAAGTTGTACTTGTGCGCTTTTTTATTACAAAAGGAGGATAGAATAATGCTTCCCTATCTTACGGATTATGAAAACGACCGCCGGCTTTTCCGTCCGCGTGTGGTGAACGCAATACTCGTACTGCTTCCTTTCATGGTGCTTTACCGTGCGACGGAATTGTGGTTTAGCGATATGTATTGGTCTGATTACATGAAACAAGGGCATTACGGATTGATGTGGGCAGGACTGTGCTTATTATCTGTCCGCAAACCTAGGTTTGCGCTTGTTGCAGCTTACGGGGATGCAGCGGCCATTGTAATTGCAAGCTTTACCGGCGATGCGCTTTGGGAATACAACAAGCTTACCGCAACGCCCGAAGATTATATTAAGTCCTGCGAAGGCAGGCTGGCTCATCATGCCCCGTGGATATGGATACAGCTCTTCTTTGCCGTAATAGTCCTCTATGTGGCCTATGCGCGGCAGATAGAGCCGAGAATTAAGGCGCGGCGGGAGCGGCGCGGGAAATGACGAAACGCGGGCGGTTTTCGATAACTGCCCGTTTTTGTGTTTTTCCCCATTTACAAAGGATATGCCCTTCTGGTATAATTCTTCACGACAAAGGGGAGTAACCTGCCCGCGGGCGAAAATGCGGGCGGTTTGGGCGTCATCACGGCCGTTATGGCCCGCCCGGCCTTGATTGGTGAGACTTTTGCCGCTTGTTTGACGCGCATATGCGGCGAATGAAGCGCGGCGGGAGTTTTTTTATACCAAAAAGGCTTTTGCATGGCGCGAACAATAATCAAAACCGGAGGAAAAACCACAATGGAACAATTTGTTGAACTGTTTTCAAACGTGGCCAATTTCACGTGGCAGCAGCTGCTTATGATAGCCATAGGCGCAACGCTCATCTATTTGGCCATAAAAAAGGAAATGGAGCCCACGCTTCTTTTGCCCATGGGCTTCGGCGCAATATTGGTCAATTTGCCCTTTGTCAATACGGAGGCTATTGAAACCCTGTTCAATGCCGGCATAGCCACGGAGCTTTTCCCGCTGCTGCTGTTCATAGGCATAGGCGCAATGATAGACTTCGGCCCCCTGCTTTCCAACCCGAAAATGTTCCTTTTCGGCGCGGCGGCGCAGTTCGGCATATTCTTCACGTTTATAATGGCGCGGCTCATAGGCTTCACCCTTCAGGACGCCGGCAGCATTGCAATAATCGGCGCGGCGGACGGCCCCACGTCCATTTACCTTGCCAACTATTTTAAGTCCAACTATCAGGGCCCCATAATGGTCGCCGCGTATTCATACATGGCGCTCGTGCCCATCATACAGCCGCCCGTAATAAAGATGCTCACCAGCAAAAAGGAACGCTGCATCCGCATGCCGTACAGCCCCAGCGCCGTATCCGGCACAACGCGCGTGCTGTTCCCGATATTCGTAACCGTGGTCGCGGGTACCATCGCCCCCAAGAGCGCGGAGCTTATAGGCTTCCTCATGTTCGGCAACCTTATAAGGGAATGCGGCGTGCTCGGCAGCCTGAGCGAAACCGCGCAGAAGTCCCTTGCCAATCTTGTTACGCTGCTGCTTGGCATATCCGTTGCGTTCAAGATGAAGGCAGAGCTTTTCGTAACGGCGGAAACGCTTGCAATAATCGCGCTCGGCCTTGTCGCGTTCATATTCGATACCGCGGGCGGCGTGCTGTTTGCAAAGTTCCTCAACCTTTTCCTCAAGAACAAGGTGAACCCCATGATTGGCGCGGCGGGCATATCCGCCTTCCCGATGGCCAGCCGTGTTGTGCATAAGCTTGGCCTGCAGGAGGATAACCAGAACTTCCTGCTGATGCATGCCGCGGGCGCAAACGTGTCCGGCCAGATCGCCAGCGTAATAGCCGGCGGCCTTATGATAACGCTTATAGAAGCCATGCTTTGATAAAAGGAGGATACAAGCCATGTTTATACTTAACGCAATGAAATTCGCCTGGTCTCCCGAAACGCTTATGCCCTCCCTGCTGCTCACGCTCAAGGGCATGATAGGCATCTTCGCCGTGATACTGACCATATGGGCCTTCGTGGCAATACTGAACAAGGTCACGGGGAAGAAAGAAAAATAAAGCGATATTGGCAAACGAATTTGATTTAACAAAGAGGCTCCCGTGCAAAAACGCGGGAGCCTTTTGGCATTGTACAAGCCCTTACTCTCCCGCCCGTGGCAGCAGCTCTCTCGGTTCTTTGCCAAGATAGCGCAGCACAAACACGAGCGTTCCGGCGATGAACAGCCCCAGCGCGGCAAGGCATGTTAGCAGGCTTACTTTTGCATCTGCGCCGAGCGCAAACTCGACATCTACCTGCGTGCTTTCTGCCAAGTATGCACTGAAGGCGAGAAACTCCTCCGGAGTTTGATTAGCATTGGCCATTATGCTTTCGCCTACGCTTGCGGTAAGCGCATGCCCTATTGCCGCGCCAATAAGCGCACCGGATACGGCGATGATGAGCGCGCTCAGCATAACCGCGGCAAATGCTCTTGCCTTGCTGCAGCCAAGCAGGCGCATTGTGCCTATGCTCTGCTTCTGCGACTGCGCATAGAAGAACGCCAGCAGCAATGCCGCTATTACCAGCAGCGACGATGAAAGTATCAGCAGCAGCTCCGCCGTGCCGGAAAGTGCTTCCAAGCTGGGCTGTATTCTCGAATAGCCTTGGTCGTAGAAGGTAAACCTTGCTTCATAGTCTCCCTGCTTCGCTCCTGTTATGCCCAGTTCGTTCATGCGCTCTATGAAAGGCTCGATTTTGCCGTTCTCCAGCCATATGGTCAGCAGCGCGCCTGTAACGGGTCTGTCCTCCTCGGCCGGGGCATTCTCGAGCGACTTTTCGGGAATGTAGATTGTGTTCCAGGGGACGGACACGGCGGACGCGGACACGGCGGAAGTGCCCGTGAGCGGGCGGACGTTATACGTGCCGACTATTTCATATTCGCCATTGTCAAAGAAATGGTCCGGGTCGGTGTAGGTGTAGCGCGGGCTGAGGCGCGAACCCCAAATGGTTGCGTTGACAAAATTGTTGTATTCATAGAAGCTGAAATCGATTTTGTCGCCCACGTTCCAGCCTTGCAGCTTTGCAAGGTCTGTGCTTATCATGCAGACCTTTGCGCCGGAAGCGTATTCCTCCTCGGTTATCATGCGGCCTTCGGGTATGAACATATTGCCCAAGTGGAATGCGGGAATGCCGGTTAAGTCGTTTGTGGTCATAACGCCGAAGGAGCGGGAATTTATGTAATACGCCCGCGCTATCTGCTCATACTTCTTCAGCATTTCCGGTTTGCTTTTCAGTTCGTCGTATTCATATATCCAGAATGGCTGTTCGTAAGGGTAGTTCCAATCTACGTCTTCGGTACGGCCGATAGAGTAATAGTAGTATTCATTCCTAAAAAGTTCATCTCTTGCTATTGTGAATATTTGTATTTTATAAAGCCCGCTGGCCGCGTTGAAAGTGCTGTTGCTGTCTGATAAATGCGTAATTGAAGCGATATATTCAGTGTTTGGCTCCAGAATTATGCAGTCCGGCTTATCGGCATAGTCAGCCGAAGGCATAAGGCTGTTTGTATCGGTCAAGGGTTCATCAATGTATATTCTGCCGAGCTGAACATAAAAATTAATAGGACGTTTTTCGTATTCATACACATTTATGGCGGATTCAACTATATCTAAGTTATATGTACGAGAAAAAAACTTACCATCTTCCCAGCTTTCAGCACCTATTCTGTAACGGCCGTCGTCAACAAATTCAACGTCGTTCCATTCTTTGTCGGCTTCCGCTTCTTTTTGATGTTCGGGGACTATTTTGAAACGGATAATATCCTCGCTACATATCGGAATAGCTTGCTTTTTGTCATTATATCTTACCGCAATGTTATCTTCGTTAAAAGCGCCGTAACGCGCGCGGAGTTCATATTTTTTTACGCTTGGCGCGGTAATTATGGGCTCCAAATCGTAACCATACACCGTTAAAGCATGATATCCCGCGTAATCCTCGGCTTTTGTAACATCGCTTATAATATTGCCGCGGCTGTCTACATCCGCATATAGCTCCATTATAGCTATCGTAGTATATGTATCATTTGCCAGTTGGAGGTTATGCCGGCTATCCATATATAAATTTAAGCTCGTGCAGAAAAACGCAGTAAGCACAACAAGCACCAGTATACATAATACGGTGCGCATAGGCTTACGAAACAACTGCTTTAGGTGCATCGATAGCATAGATATAGTTCCTTTCTAAAACTTTTTTGTGTTTAATGGTCACATATGCGCTCAATACGCGTTGCCGCAACTGCATATGAATCCAAACCACAAGAGGGATTGGAGCATGTATAAAATGATCTGTAGCCCATACTTTTATAATGTCAAGTCTGTTGGCTACTATTGTGCATTCTGCCGGATCAATTCTAACAACATACTTGTTCGATACATCTTCATGGTTTTCCTCCTGCTGTTTTTTTGTTTTGATTTTCGCTGTTCGTGTTTTCGTTTAGTACCTAAAACATTAACGGCGCAATGGAATCAGCCTCCTTGGTGTTGGTCGGTCCTGCGGGTTCATATCGTTCCGATTAGGGAACGGGCAGCGGGTGTAACTGTTTTAGTAAAGCTTAACGTGGCTTATTTACCGATTCTATGGTAACATACCAAGCGGGAGAACGTCAACGTTTTCCCAATAAATTTTAGATTATATATTATACCGAAATCACTTGGCTTTTTGCGTTAAATCATGATGCGTTGATTAAAATGTTATGCTATTGGTCACAGAAAATATTTCAACCTTTTAATAAAGCGCAAACAAAAACACAGGGGCGGTAAAAACCATCCCTGTGTGACAGAATGAGAATTTATCTCCGTCTATTCCTGCTTGCCATCATCACCAGGCGCAGGAAGGTGAGGAATGTGCTCAGCGCTGCAACAACATAGGTCATTGCGGCGGCGCGCAGCACCTTTTTTGCGGCCTGTTCTTCGCTGCCGTATGATATGTAGCCGCCCTCGGTAAGCATCTTCAGCCCACGGCGGGAGGCATTGAACTCCACCGGCAGCGTGACAAGCTGGAACGCCAATATGCCGAAATACAGTCCCGCGCCTATGCTTGCCAAATTGAACGCGCCCATCATTATGCCTATTATAACAAGCCACGGCCCAACGGTTGACCCTATGCGCGCCACGGGCAGCAGCGCATTTCTCACCTTTATGGGCGTATAGCCTTCCTGATGCTGCATAACGTGGCCTATTTCGTGCGCGGCAACGGCCAGCGCCGCAACGGACGTGCTGTTATACACGCTCTCGCTCAGCCCAACGGCGTTCTTTGTTGGATCGTAATGGTCGGTAAGCGAACCGGACACGGGCGAAAGCGTGGCGGAGCTGCCGCCCTCGTAAAGCAGCCTGCGCGCAACGTCGTTCGCCCTGAGGCCGCAGCGCGCGGGCATAGTGGAATACTTTTTGAACGTGCTCTGCACCTTAAGCGAAGCTATCATGCCTATCACGGCCACAACAAGCACCGCTATGTAAAGCAGCGATTCCGATGCGTATGAAAAATATGGATCGTACATATAATTGCGTCCCCTTCTTACTTTTATTATACTTATTATAACACGCATTAAAAGCTCTATGAACCCATATTTGGTGAAATGATGGTGACAACATTTTATTAAGATTCTATGAATTTATTGTAAAACAATAAATTGTTGTTGTAATTCGATAAATGGCGTGGTATTATACTTGCGAAAACATAAAACCGCGGAGGGATGGAATTATGACGCTTAAAACGCTTTCAAAAATAACGCGCGCGCTTTTATATGCGCTTATGGCGCTTGTTGCGGCGCTGATGGCGGCGCTGTTCATATCCGCAGACGTGCGCACCTTTATGGAAAACGAATACGGCGCGGCGGGAAGCACGGTGCTGTTCTATGCAATGCTGCTTGTGTGCGGCGGCATAGCGCTTTGGATACTTATTGAGCTTGCGGCGGTGCTGAAAACCGTGGAAAGCGATCCGTTCGTAGAGCGCAACGCGGCGGCGTTCGTGCGCATGGGCATCGCGGCTGAGGCGGCGGGGCTTGTGTTCTTCGTAAAATGCTTTTTTATGTTCACCATTATGACCGCCGTGTGCGCGCTGGTGATGATACTCAGCGGGCTTTTCGCGCTTACGCTTGGCATGGTGTTCAGAAGGGCCGTTGAGTACAAGCGGGAAAACGAGCTTACCATTTGACGCGGAGGGCAGCATGATAAGGGTGAATCTTGACATAATGCTGGCGCGCAGGGGCGTGTCCGGCGGCGAGCTTGCCGAGGCCATAGGCATTACGCAGGCCAATTTGAGCATACTTAAAACCAACAAGGGCAAGGCGATACGCTTTTCCACGCTTGACGCTATATGCAAAAAGCTGAACTGCACGCCGGGGGACATACTGGAATACGTGGAGGATAACAATGGAGCAGAATAAAACGCGGGAATACACATTAAAGCAGCGCATACTTACGCTTTTCGCAATAGCAATAGGCATAGCGTTCGCTTGGGGCGTATGCGGCGAATACATGTGGAGCGGGGAGTCGGACATGAGCAGCGCCATGCTCATATACGGCGGGTTCTGGCTTGTATACATGGCCGGGTTTTACTTCGCCGCGTGGGACAGGGCCAAACGGAACGTATGGGGCTATGTACTGCTTGCGGTGGCGGCTGTGCTGGTGCTGCGGCCGCTTGTGTATAAGCAGGTCGAGCTTACGTTTATCAACTTTGCCGCGCTGCCAGCCGTGCTTATGCTGCACGCGGTAACGGTGTGCTTCACCGTGCCCAAAGAACGGCAGGATGGGCTTATAACGGCGTATTTCAAGGGCTGGTTCGTTGCGCCGTTCGTGTGCATAGGCCGCTTCTTTGGCGCGATAGGCAGCGCATTCGGCCGCGGCAAGGCAAGCAAAAACGGCACCGCCGTGCGCGTTGGGCTTATAATGGGCATACCGCTTGCCGCGCTGTGCGCTGCGCTGCTTATAAATGCGGATGCGGCGATGCAGCTTAGCATAGGCCGCTTTTTTGAGGGGCTTAGAATAGGCGCGGTGATATGGCGTGCGATTGCCGCGCTCGCTGCGGCGGTGCTGTTCTTTTCGTTCATATACTATATGGCATATGAGCAAAAGGCGCTTCCGGAAACGCCGTATCAGCGCATAATACCCGCCGCCGCGGCGAAAATTGCGGTAGGGATGCTGCTTACGCTATATGTGGCATATGCCGTATTCCAGTTCGCCTACCTTACGGGGCTGAGGGGACTGCCGGAGGGGCTTACATATTCGCAATACGCCGTGCAGGGCTTTGGCGAGCTTTGCGCCGTGAGCATAATAAACATTGGCGTATACGCGCTTTTCTCCACCGCAGCGGAGGAGGATACCGCTCTCAGGCGTTTCCTTGCGGGGCTGATGCTTTCCGCGTTCGTGCTGCTTATGTGCGCGGCGTTCAGGCTGTATATGTACATTGACGCATACGGCCTTACGCTCAGAAGGATACTTTCGGCATGGTTCATGGTGTGCATACTGGCGGCGGTAATAATATGCATAGTGCGGCTTTATGATAAAAGGCTGCGCGCGTTGCAGGCGATGGCGATAACCGCGGCGGTGCTTTACGCGGCGCTGAACCTTATAAACATAGATGCGATGATAGCCCAAAGCGTGCTGAAAAAGGCCGATGCGCGCGGCTACATGACGGAGCTTGACGCGCGCTATCTTGCGCACGAGCTTTCAAGCGATGCGGACGGCGTGATAGCGAAAAGCGAACGCTGGCGCGAGCAGGTGTATAAGATGGGGGAGTGAGGGTATTGAAACGATCGCTTCGCGAAGGGGTACGGCACTGCACGCCGTGCTTGTGCTGCATAAAAAGGCGCCACCGCTTGCGGGGGAGCTGCTGAGCGTAAGCGAAGCTGAGGGGGAA
>OLNZ01001359.1_pt1 | contig 17772 bp, 14 predicted proteins | sample 1672981 | NCBI WGS metagenome assembly OLNZ01 (sample SAMEA3136743, study PRJEB25190) | human gut metagenome | biome: human gut; feature: human-associated habitat; material: faeces | place: Austria | collected 2013 | reverse complement strand
GTTTTTTTTGAGGTGGCCGTTGTAACGCAACCTTAGGAGGCGTGTGCTCTATCCAGCTGAGCTACTGAGACAGGTAACAGTTGCTATTATACCTGTTTTCCGCCCGGATTGCAAGTGCCCGCTGCAATTCTGTGCCCGGTTTCGTATTTTACAGGATGGCATGAACCACTCCACGGTCTCCGGCTGCGGGGAAATCGAACATTCTGAAAACAGCAGAAAAAGCGGGCAACAAAAAATCCAACCGCCCGGAAGCAGTTGGCCATCTCTATAAAACACACTTTGAAAATCGGTGATCGACTTTGCCGACTTTGCGCGGTACACCAAAGAAAAAAAGCTGCGGCAATATCTTTGCCACAGCTTTTTGGTGGGAGCTGGTGGATTCGCAAGCCGCGGTCTAAAAAACAGTCCGCAGGACTGTTTTTTGCCGTCTGCGGACGGCCGACCTGTTCGAATCCTACCAGCTCCAGCACAAAAAAGAACCCGCAACCTAAGTTGCGGGTCCTTTTTGTCTGAGTGTTACAAAAAAGATACCCTGTTTACTTACTACTGAAAGTCAGAAAAATTGTAGCAACCATACCTTGCTCATAAGCGGCCCGCTTGCCCTTTCTCTCGTTTGCTTAAGCATGTTAGCTCCTATATATAGGCGTGTTAACATGAAGAAGCTCGCGCTCTTCTGGAAAAATGCTCTCGTCAAATTTATCCTTAAACGACGGAAATTGGATCTGCGAGATTGACGAGTGGTAAAAATTCTCAACAATAAACAAAATAAATTGGTAAGGTGTAAGTGCAGAGGAAACAGGTATTCTGCAATTTTTATACTGACCTAAAGTCAAATGCGAAACCGGGTGAGATAATAGTCGGCTAGCTTCTGTATCAAAATCAAACCGAATCGGAACTGTTACTATTCGACAATCTAGAATATCTGCATATATTTCATCATCTTCATACAATTCCGGCTCATTTTGAAAAGCAATCAAATCTGGAGCTGGAAAGTAAGATAGACGATGTGTAATAATTTGATTGCCAGAAAATCTATATAGCAACGTCAAAATAGCTCCATCAATCATTTTAATATTATACAGTCTTTTCTCTAGTGCCGCTTGGTACATCTCTGAATAGCTTACACTTTTCAAAAAGACAGAATAATCTTTCCCGGAAATACCAATTTCCGTAATGTTATTTGCACATTTCGCAATAGAAGGAAAATTTTGTGCATCACACATTCCAGATTTAATAAGCGCTTCTGTCAATTGGGTTAATTGATTGTATATGTCTTGTGGTTTAATCATACTGTTCCTACTTCTTTTCCAAAAGCATCCGAAGTCTATCAACCTGTTCTTTATCCAAATCTTCCAGAAATATTTGACCACTCTCCAAGTTTGCTATCAGCCCTGCCATATTATTTTTGCTACTTCTAATACGCGCTTTTTCTGCTTCGCTCATATCTCGATTAACAACATTCATATGATCGCGCTCATTTTTCGTTGGATATACAAAATCAAGTGTAAAGTTATGTGCTTTAACTTGCTCATATTCGGAAATAAGACCATCCATATCTTCCCCTACACCAAGAACTCGAACCCACGCCTTACTTCTTGTAATAGCAGTAAATAATTGATTCCGGCGTTTCGCAAGATCAAAAGTTGAATTATAGCAGACTTGTGAATTCACAACATACACCATCGCTGCCTCATTACCCTTGGCTCGATATATTCCAGTAAAAGCAACAGAATCATTATCGGTCGCAAAGAAAACATCCGGTGCAGTATCAACTCCCGCTGTATGTGAATCTATATTTTCTCGGTATAGCATAGCTCTGATTGGAGCAACAATTCTTTTTGTGGTTAACGGATCTGGGTTGATAACGATAATATCATCCGCTCTAAGTTCGTCGTTTTCTAAATTTTTCTTGATCTCCTCAGCAACCCATCTGTCTTGATCTTCCTGAGTTTTAAAAGATTTAAAAATAATTAAGTCATCAATATCAGAATGTTGCTCTAAAAATTCCGGACTGGAAGAGGCTGTTCTTTTTAGAACAACTCTTTGACCGTCTTCCAGCCTTCCTTCAGCCACCTCATATCCTATATCGTTCCACAAGCTGCTTTGATCAAACATCTGAACCAAACCAGATTGACCATACGTTGCAGGATTTCTATATATGCCAAATCCCAACGCATGTGCTGTAACCAGCGCGGGACGTGAATTTCTATAGCACTTTTCCAAGATAATGTCTTGTTGTGGATGTCCCTCCTCATAGGGAATGAACTTAACTTTAGGAGTCCCATCTTTTTTCTCACCGAATATCACCTCAGGTGAGGGAAGCGATTGAACCCTAAGATTCTGAAGTTCATCATAAGCATAGACCAGTCGTTTAGGTTCATTTAGCATTTCATAACAAAGACATAAAAAAGCCGGTGAAAAGTCCTGTGCCTCATCAACAAGGATAACATCATATAGGGGCGTAATTGACTTTGCTTCTTGTATGGCTTTTTCACATACCTCACCAAACGGATCCATAGTTCCATACTTGCTACGAGCAGTCATAAAATCGCAGTATTCAACATTGTTTACTTCACAAAAGCAATAATATAGTCCCTTTCGCTCACCGCCGCCCGGTGCTCCCCAAGCATGAATAATATTTATATTATCCCAATCAGGTTCATCACTGGTCTGCTCAATATAAAACGTATTGATAAGTTGTCTGAATTGCCCCTTAAGGGAACGCGTATTAAAAGTTACTGCAATCTTCCACTCTGGATGCTGTGCATGCAAATATGCTGCTTTCAACGCTAGAACAATGGTCTTTCCTGATCCAGCCAACCCACGAATTCTCTGGACTCCTTCTACAGTTTCAATGACAGCCCTACTTTGCTGGTTATCCAAATTTGCAATTGAATCTTCAAGCTGGCGAATCTTCGCTCCACGTGATTTTGAATTTACAATTGCTCTTCTCTTTTTTCCCTTTCTAATAGTTGAGATAGCCTGTAGTACAGATACTACGCTTGCATAACATTCATTATCTTCCCATTTGTATTGCGATAAAATTTCCTCCAGTTCTTGCTCGTTTGTACAAAGAGGATACTCCTCGTTACTTTCTGGGCGGCGCGACAAGCCTGGTGCAAATGTAACCACAGAAATGTCAACGCATAGCTTTCTCTTTCTTACAAGTTGCTTATATCCTTTGAGCTTTGCCTCAATCTTGTTTGCGCAATCATCCTGTGAGTCCTCATATCCATCAATGTTTTTGCCCTCAATAAGGTTGAACGCAATAATTCCCGTTAGTGGAGATAACAAAAGTGCATCGATTGGATATGCACCATCCACTGTTCCTATAATAGGGTAACCAATATAAAGATAGCCTTCAATTTCTGTATGCGTTTGAAAGAATTTTTTTATCAATTCGGATGCTGTAGGTTTATTTGTGGTTCCTGTAACTATCGTAACCATATTGGTGATACTCCTTGCTTCATACTTCGATAGAGTAAATTATATAAATTTGTAACTATGCCCTTACCCCTGTTAATCCAATGGCCGCTTCTTATAATAGTTTCAATACATGAATCTTTTTGTGACGGTTATTAGAAATTCATGCATCATTCGCTTTGAATTCCCAATCAAGACAATTTCTTTATTTCTGCCTCAAATGCACTTTCCGTCATATTTGCACGTTGCGCAGCTTCTTTGATACTCAGTAACCCATCCTTGACAAGCCCTGCAAGAACAGCAACCGCACCTTCGGTTTTACTTTCATTTATCATATCCTCAACCGCTTTGCACACATCAATCACCTCCGCGTCCTCTGGAATGTCCAGAGGTGTGTTCGTTACAGCTTTGATTACTCGCGCCGCGTTCACTTCCATAAGCATACGCGGGTTGTCGGTCAAAAATTCAGTCAATCGTTTTTTGTCTTTGGAATACTTGATGTACCCGATTACCTCCCGGAGACTTGTCGAGAATTTTTCCAAGTCCTCTTTGCTCAGTTTTGCCGGATCAATCAAGTGAATCTGATAATCCTGCACAAAGTTCAGCAGACTCTCATTCTTGACTGCCATCATTTCATGCAAAGACAACGGGCCATCCCACTCGTTCGCTCCAAAGTGCAGCACCAACGTAATGACAGGTGTGATCTTATCGTCCTTATAGAAACCGGACAGGTACTCGCCTCGACTATGTCCTTTCGAACCATCGGTGCGATGCTTTGCTGCTATGTCAGCAACCTGCTTGCCATACTGGAGCGCATCATAAATGATATTACGAACAGGCATTGCATAGTGAATATCGGTTTGGTTTTCGATACCCAAAAGGATGTAAGCTGCTTCGCCGTCCTGTTTGATGACCGCCGATTTCAGCACATCACGGTATTTTTGCACCGCATCATCCGGCTGGGTTCTATTCTCGTTCTGCGCACCAAACGGCAAAGCTATTTCTGTTGTATCCAATTCCTGCAACTGTGCAGGATTGACAACTGCTTTACCACCGTAAATCAGATAGTTAAATGCATCTGCAAACACAGTATTTTCTTTCATATAGGCTTTTGTGACCGTATCAGCCAATCCCATTGGTGTACACCTCCTTACATTTCACTTCTTTCCTTATGGTTTTATCTTACCATAAAACGTTCTTTTTATCAAGTTTTGTTTCGTTCCAGATTCTTAATTTTCCGCGAATTATTGTGTTTTCCAATCCACATCTGCTACTATTATCATACACTGACAATCATCACTTTTCAGAAAGGAGTTCGCTCATGAAATTTACCGATGCACAAAAGAAAGTCATCGTTGCTCGCCACGAAAATGGAGAATCCGTCCGTTCACTTTGCTCCGAGTTCAATATTCCGCGCAGCACGTTCTATCGCTGGTGCAAAAGCCATAAAACGAACACCATTGCCAACGGCATACCCTTCACAGCGAGAGAAATCAATCAAATGCAAAATCGCATTGTAAAACTGAACAATATCGTTGCAATCCTCAAAACTGTAAATTGTACCGTATCCGCACCGTTGCGAGAACGCTTGGTTGCTTTAGAGACATTATATGGTCAATATGATGTTTACACATTGTGCGAAGCGCTGAATGTTGACCGCGGCACATTTTACAACCATATCCTCAGAAATAAACGCGAGAATTCTTGGTTTGCCAAGCGGCGTGAGAAATATCGTCGTATTGTGCAGGAAGTCTTTGACGAGTACCACCAGATTCTCGGCGCGGAAAAGATTCGTACCGTTCTTGTAGAACGCGGTCATCAAGTAAGCACCAAATTTATCGCATCCATTATGCACGAGTGTGGTCTATCCAGCGTTAGGACCACTGCGAGAAGCGATTATCTTCGGCTGAATGCTTTAGAAACTCCGAAGAATAGAATTAGGCAAAGCTTTACAGCGCATTCTCCCAACCAGATTTGGGTCAGTGATGTTACATGCTTTAAAATCAAAGACAAGTATTACTACATATGTGTGATTCTCGACCTGTTTTCTCGCAAGGTCGTTGCCTATACAATTTCCAAGAAAAACAGCACCCGCCTTGTGACCTCAACCTTCAAACAAGCCACTATCGAACGTGGCCGTTCCCACAACCTCGTTTTTCACAGTGATCGCGGCTCTCAGTACCTATCGCACACATTCCAGCAGCTCCTACAAGAATATAGAGTAAAGCAATCCGTTTCCGCGCCAGGGCATCCGCATGACAATGCTGTGGCTGAGTCATTCTTTGCATCCTTAAAGCGAGAAAATCTCTACCGCAAGGAATATAAATCCGAGAATGCATTTCGAACGGGCGTTGCAGAATACATACAATTTTATAACGAAAAACGCCCTCATAAGCTTTTAAGGAACCGTACTCCCTGCCAATTTGAGGAAGTCTACTTTTCAAATGAGACATAGCCGTTCATATCGCGTTATTTCAGAATTTCATTTGTGCATTTTCGCAGTTTCAGTTTTCCATGTCTCGCTTCCGGGTAAGGCAGAAAAATCCGCAAAGCACATTGTAGCAAGGCTTTGCGGATATAAAGAAAACCTACGCAATAGACTGTCTCAATGAACAGTTCATATTGCGTAGGCTCTTTCATTTGGTGGGAGCTGGTGGATTCGAACCACCGAAGCATTAAGCAGCAGATTTACAGTCTGTCCCCATTGGCCACTCGGGAAAGCTCCCATATTTTGTTTTGCGTCTGCCGTGTCGCCCGGCGACGTATGTTATTATAGCAAAGGTGTTTCCAAATTGCAAGCCTTTTTTTGAATTTTTTTGAGATTTTTTCAAAAAAGTTTATTCTGCTCGCAGCATCGTGCAAAAACTATACTTGACATCCTTTTGCGGTTAGCGTACATTTATATATAGTAGAATATATAAGCAACGGGAGGTTTTTACAATGGCGATTCGTGTTGGTATTCTGACTTCCGGCGGCGACTGCCCCGGCCTGAACGCTACCCTGCGCGGCGTGGCCAAAGCGTTGTACCACCGCATGGGCGATAAGGTCGAGATCGTCGGCATCATGAACGGCTACGACGGCCTGATCAACGGCAACTTCCGGGAGATGTCACCGGACGAGTTCTCCGGCATTCTGACCGTGGGCGGCACCATTCTGGGCACCAAGCGCACCCCGTTCAAAAAAATGCGTGTGGTCGAGGAGGACAAGGTGGACAAGGTTGCCGCGATGAAGAAAAACTACCGCGCCGCCAAACTGGACTGCCTGCTCTGCCTGGGCGGCAACGGCACCCACAAGACCGCGAACCTGCTCAGCCAGGAGGGCCTGAACATCATCGGTCTGCCCAAGACCATCGACAACGACATCTACGGCACCGACGTGACGTTCGGCTTCCACACTGCTGTGGACATCGCCACCGAGGTTATTGACCGCATCCACACCACCGCTGGCAGCCACAGCCGCGTCATGTGCATTGAGATCATGGGCAACAAAGCCGGCTGGCTGACGCTGTACTCCGGCATTGCGGGCGGCGCGGACATCATCCTGCTGCCGGAGCTGCCCTACGACATCAAGAAGGTTGCCGCTGCTGTCGAGAACCGCGCCAAGGCGGGCAAGAACTTCTCGATTTTGGCCGTGGCCGAGGGTGCCTTCTCCACCGAGGAGGCCAAGATGAAGCGCAAGGAGTGGACCGCCAAGCGCGCCGAGGCCGGTTACACCACCGCCACAGCCCGCATTGCGAAGCAGATCGAGGAGATGACCGGTGCCGAGACCCGCATCTGCGTGCCCGGCCACATGCAGCGCGGCGGCAGCCCCAGCGCCTATGACCGCGTGCTGGCCACCCAGTTCGGCTCCTACGCTGCCGGTCTCGTGGCGGACGAGCACTACGGCGTGACCGTCGCCATGGTCAATCGCCATGTGACCGCCAACCCGCTGGCCGACATTGCCGGCAAGACCCGCGGCGTGCCCGGCGACTGCGACATGCTGAACGTCGCCCGCGCCATGGGCATCAGCCTGGGCTGATTTTTCCTGCAAATCACAACCGCTCCCCTGCCATTTTCCGGCAAGGGAGCGGTTGTTTTTATTCCAGTTATTCCAGATAAAAATCCCGCAGCGCCTTCAGCCTTGCGGCGTCAAGGCCGAATTCATCGGCAAAGTAGGCCTCATAGCTCGGGTAGCGCCGCAAAATTTCGTCGATGGCTCCTGCGCCCATCGGCTCGCTGACGCCCTCGACGGGCAGCAGCAGATCGCGCTCGGCGGCGGGCTTATCCGCCAGGAAGCGCTCAATGATTTCGCGGCGGTAGACATTGGTCAGCATATAATCGGCCAGCGCGTCCGCGCGGGAGACGCCCAGCGCCAGCAGGATCAGCATGGCCCCGATACCTGTGCGGTCCTTGCCGCAGGAGCAGTGGAACAGCACCGGCACGCGGCGGCCCTCCAACAGGGCAAACAGCGCGTGGTAGGCCGGATTGCGGAACGGCATCTCCCGGTACAGAGCGCTGAACCACTCAAAATCGTGCACCGGGCGGCCCACACTGCGCTCAAAGGCTTCCTTTTCCTGCCGCAGGCGCTCGATGCCCTGACCGGAAAAGTCCATCTCGGTGCCATCGACGTTGCGCATACCGCAGACGCGCTGGTAGTGCGCCCCCGGGACCGCCGGATCGGGGTGCGCAGCGCTCTCCCCTGCACTGCGCAGGTCCAATATTTCCCGCAGGCCCAGCGACGCCAGCCGTGCGTGGTCGGCCTCGCTTTTCAGCAGATCAAGGTTGCCGCCGCGGTAGAGCAGACCGTATTTTACCTGCCGCCCATCCGCCGCGCGGTAGCCGCCCAGCTCACGAAAGTTATTTGCGCCCTCAAATTTTATCTCAGCACCCGGGGAAAACACGACCTGCATGAAACGTCTCCTTTTGTGTTTTTTGTCATTATACCATGGTTCCAAACAGACGGCAAGGCCGCCCCCATCGCACGGGAGCGGCCTTGTACCGTTTTCTTATTTATTCCTCGACGTACTCCTTCTTGAGCAGGCTCAGGATCACAGCGCCGACGACGCTGCCGACGATCAGGGCAACTACGTAGAGCAGTGCGTGGTCAACCACCGGGAATACGAAGATACCGCCGTGGGGTGCGCGCAGGGCGCAGCCGAACACCATGGAGAGCGAACCGGCCAGCGCGGAGCCGATGATACAGCTGGGCAGGACGCGCAGCGGGTCAGCGGCAGCATACGGGATCGCGCCCTCGGTGACAAAGCAGAGACCCATAACGTAGTTCACGATGCCATTGCGGCGCTCGTCGGGGCTCCACTTTTTGGGGCAAAAGGTCGTAGACAGGGCAATCGCAATCGGGGGCACCATGCCGCCGACCATGACCGCGGCCATAACCCCGTAGTTGCCGGAGGCCAGCGCCGCCGTGCCAAAGACGTAGGCCGCCTTGTTGAAGGGGCCGCCCATATCAATGCTCATCATGCCGGCAACGATTGCGCCCAGCAGGACCTTGGACGTGCCGCCCATAGCGTTCAGCCAGTCGGTCATTGCCGTGTTGATGATGCCCATAACCGGGTTGATGCCGCACATGACCGCACCAATAATGAGGATGCCGCCCAGCGGATAGATCAGCATCGGGCGGATGCCGTTGAGGCTGGCAGGCAGCTTCTCGGTGATCTTCTTGAGGAACTGCACGATGTAGCCCGCGGCAAAGCCCGCCAGCAGCGCCGCCAGGAAGCCGCCGGAGATGCCGGTGGTCTCACCGTGGGCAAGGCCGGCAAAGTTCGTACCGTTCATGGCCAGCACGCCGCCCGCAAAGCCGACGGCCAGACCCGGACGGTCCGCAATAGACATGGCGATAAAGCCTGCGAGGATCGGCAGCATATAACCGAACGCCGCACTGCCGACGGTCTTGAAGAACGCCGCCACCGGCGTGTCCATGCCGAAGTTGGACGGGTCAATCGCGTAATCGTCCAGCAGGAAGGCCAGCGCGATCATGATGCCGCCGCCCACGACGAAGGGCAGCATGTGCGACACACCGTTCATCAGGTGCTTGTACAGGCTGTGGCCAAAGCTGTCGTTTGCGCCGCCCGCAGCCTGCCGGGTCTTGGCCCCGGCCTCGGCGTGGTAGATGGGAGTTTCACCGTGGGCAATTTTCTTGATCAGCTCCTCCGGCTTGTGGATGCCTCGGCCTCGCGGGCGTAGAGGGCCTTTTTGTAGGCGTCCTTATCGGTGATATTGCCGTGGGTCGCCTGCAGTCCTCCGTTACAGTGCCGCGTCACATCGTTGCCAGCAGTGCATCAATATCCGCCTTCGTCGCCAGACCCAGGCTGAACGCGGTGGCGCTGCCGCAGGCGGTGCCCAGGCGGAGGGCGGCTTCATAATCGCCGCCGCTCTGCTGGTAACCGGCCACAAAACCGGCCACCATGCTGTCGCCCGCGCCGACACTGTTGACGACCTTGCCCCTGGGGCAGCCGATGCGGTAGACCGTGCCGTGCTCATCCAGCAGCAGCGCACCGTCGCCCGCCATGCTGACCAGCACATTGCGCGCGCCCTTGTCCTGCATCATGTGGGCAGCAGCGGCAATTTCCTTATCATTCGTCAGCCTGACGCCCGTGATCTCGCTCAGCTCGTGGTTGTTCGGCTTGATGAGGAACGGCTTGTAGGGCAGCACATTCACGAGCAAATCGCGCGTGGCATCGACCACGGCGCGGATGCCGCGGCCCTCCAGCCGGGCCAGCAGCCGCTCATAGGTCGTCTGGGCCAGGCTGGCCGGAATGCTGCCCGCCAGCACCAGAACGTCATCCTTTTGCAGGGCGTCGAGCTTTTGCTCCAGCGCCTGCATGGCGGCTTCCGGGATGTCGGGGCCCGCGCCGTTGAGCTCAGTCTCCTGCCCGGCCTTGATCTTGACGTTGATGCGGGTCATACCGTGGTCGAGGTGGACGAAATCGGTTTTCAGGCCCTGCGCAGCCAGGCCGCGCTCCAGCCAGGCGCCGGTCTCGCCCGCCACAAAGCCGAGGGCGACGCTCTCGCACCCGAGCTGGGCCAGCACGCCGGACACATTGATGCCCTTGCCGCCCAGCACGCAGTCCTCGCCCCTGGCGCGGTTGACGTCGCCCACCTGCAGCTCACGGTCCAGCCGCACAACGTAATCAATGGCCGGGTTGAATGTCACTGTGTAGATCATTGCTCTGTCTCCTTTACCAGTGTCAGCTGTCTGTATTTTGGGTCAGGGCAGCGGTTCGTCAGGATCGCGCCGCTGTAAATCTCCCCGATGACGGCCGGATAGACCCGGCCGAATTTGCTGTCATCCACCAGATACCAGGTCTCCCGCGCGCGGCGGACGGCAACGGCCTTGACGGCGGCCTCCTCCGGGTCGGGCGTTGTGAATCCGACGTTCAGCGCCACGCCGTTGGCCCCGATGAACGCCTTGGTGAAATTGAACTGCTGCAGCGCCGTGATGGCCGCCGCACCGATGATGGCCTCTGTCCGGGGGCGCAGCAGACCGCCCGGCACGCAGACGTGGCAGCTTTTTTGTGCCAGCAGCCGCGCGTGGGCGATGCCGTTGGTGACGTAGTGGGCCTCCAGCGCGGGGCCGCTCAGCGCCCGGACCATGGCCAGCGTGGTTGTACCGGCGTCAATGTAGATGAAATCCTCCGCCCGGATCAGGTCTGCCGCGGCCTGCGCGATGCTGCGCTTCTGCCCGACGGCAAGCGCCTCCTTGGCGGCCATCGTCGGCTCATCGGCCAAAAACTGGCCGTCCGGCAGGGTCGCACCGCCGTGGACCTTATTCAAACGGCCCTGCCGCGCCAGCTCGGTCAGGTCGCGGCGGATCGTGGATTCACTGGCGTTAAGTGCCTCGCACAGCTCCTGCACGGTGGCGGTGCGTTTTTCCGCCAGCAGGTTCAGGATCAGGGCAAAGCGTTCCTCGGCTAACATAGGGGTTTGCTCCTTTCCCGGTCTTTGTTTGACCGATTTTGGTGTTTTGCGGATGTTTCTGATTGACTGTAGCTTTATTATAGCAGATTATCCGTCAAAATCAATCAGTTTCAGTCATTTTCACTCACCAAAAATGAAGGGTAGTTTTTGTGCAGGATGTACAAAACAAAAAAAGGCTTCCCCCTCGGGGGAAGCTGTCACCGAAGGTGACTGATGAGGGGCGAGTTTGCGCAGCAACCCTTTTACGGGCAATCACGGCAAGCTCGCCCCTCATCCGGCCTACGGCCACCTTCCCCCAAGGGGGAAGGCATGATACGTTTCAGATAAATTTCCCCGTCCTGCTCTCCGGGTTTCGCTTCACCTCGGCGGGGGTTCCGCAGGCGACGACACGTCCGCCCTCCTCACCGCCGCCGGGTCCCATGTCGATGAGATAGTCCGCGCTGCGGATGACGTCGAGGTCATGCTCAATGACGATGACCGTCGCGCCGTTTTCGATCAGGGTTCGGAACACGCCCAGCAGCGTGCGCACGTCCAGCGGGTGCAGGCCGATGGTCGGCTCGTCAAAGACAAACACTGTGTCATGCTGGGCCCTGCCCATCTCGCTGGCCAGCTTCAGCCGCTGTGCCTCGCCGCCGGACAGGCTCGGCGTTTCCTCGCCCAGCGTCAGGTAGCCAAGGCCCAGATCCTGCAGCACTTTTAAGCGCTGTGTCACCAATTTCAAGTCTGTACAGACGGTCAGCGCCGTGTTGATGTCCATGTCCATGAGCTGCGGCAGCGTGCAGGTCCCGCCGTGCCTGTTCTCGTGCCGCACGGCGTCGGCGTCGCGGCTGTAGCGGGAGCCGCGGCACCCGGTACAGGGAATTTCCACATCGGGCAAAAACTGCACGTCCAGACTGATGACGCCGGTGCCGTCACAGACCGGGCAGCGCAGCTTGCCTGTGTTGTAGGAGAAGTCGCCCGCCTTGTAGCCCAGTCGTTTGGCATCGGGCGTGCGGGCAAAAACCTTGCGCAGCTCGTCGTGTACATTGGCGTAGGTCGCCACGGTGGAGCGCACGTTGATGCCAATCGGCGTTGCATCGATGAGCTTTACCTGCGCGATGCCGTCGGCCTCGACGGCCCTTACGTGGGGCGGCAGCGGCTTGCCCGCCGTCTGCGCCGCCAGCGCCGGGACAAGGCTTTCCAGAATCAGCGTCGTCTTGCCGGAGCCGGACACACCCGTGACAACGGTCAGCCGCCCCTTGGGAATGTCCACCTCCAGCGGCTTGACCGTATGGATGGCGTCCGTCGAAAGATGGATGCGCCCCTCGGCAAACAGCTCCGCCGCCGGGCGGTTCCGGGGCACAGCACTCCCCTGCCCGCCCAGAAACGGGCCGATTTGGGACGCCGGGTTTCCGGCCAGGTCGGCCACCGTGCCCTCGGCAATGACGTGCCCGCCGCCCGCACCGGCCTCGGGGCCCATCTCGATGAGCCAGTCCGACTCCGCCAGCACCTGTGTGTCGTGATCAACGAGCACCACCGAGTTGCCGTCGGCGATCAGGTCGTGCATGACGCCGTTCAGGCCGACGATGTTGGAGGGGTGCAGCCCGATGGACGGCTCGTCCAGCACGTACAAAACGCCCGTGGTGCGGTTGCGCACGGCGCGGGCCAGCTGCATCCGCTGGCGCTCACCGGTGGAAAGCGTTGACGACGCGCGGTCCAGCGTCAGGTAGCCGAGCCCCAGATCCAGCAGCCGACGTGCGGTCTCGCGGAACGAGGCGCAGATGCTCTCGGCCATGGGGCGCATCTCGGGCGGCAGGCTGGCGGGCACGCCGTCCACCCAGCCGCAGAGTGCTGTCAGCGTCATCCTGCACGCCTCATCCAGCCCGATGCCCCGCAGCCGCGGCGCACGGGCGGCCTCTGACAGGCGCGAGCCGCGGCAGTCCGGGCAGGTATCCACGCGCAGGAATTTTTCCACCCGCTTCATGCCCTTCTCGTCCTTGACCTTGGCCAGGGCGTTCTCCACCGTGTAGACCGCATTGTAATAGGTAAAGTCCAGTTCCCCGGCCTCTGGCGTGCTTTTGGCTTTGTAGAAGATATGCTTTTTCTCCGCCGGGCCGTTGAAAACGATGTCTCTTTCCCTGTCGGTCAGTTCACGGAACGGCACATTGGTGCGCACGCCCATGGCGCGGCAGACGTCGGTCATGAGCGACCACATCAGGCTGTTCCACGGCGCGACGGCCCCGTCGTCAATGCTGATGCTCTCGTCAGGCACAAGCGTGGCACGGTCCACGGTGCGGACCTGGCCCGTGCCGTCGCAGGTGCGGCAGGCGCCCTGGCTGTTGAAGGCCAGCTCCTCCGCCGACGGCGCACGCACAAGTGCGCCGCATTCCGGGCAATAAATCGGCTGCTCGGCGGCGACGTTCAGCGTTGGCGGCACGTAATGGCCGTTGGGGCAGCGGTGGCTGGCCAGGCGGGAGAACATGAGCCGCAGACTGTTCAGCAGCTCGGTACCCGTGCCGAAGGTGCTGCGGATGCCCGGCACACCGGGCCGCTGGTGCAGCGCCAGCGCGGCGGGGACGTAAAGCACCTCATCCACCTGTGCCTTGGCGGCCTGGGTCATGCGGCGGCGGGTGTAGGTGGACAGCGCGTCAAGGTAGCGGCGCGAACCCTCGGCATACAGCACGCCGAGTGCCAGCGACGATTTGCCCGACCCGGACACGCCCGCAATGCCGACGATTTTGTTTAAGGGGACATCGACGTCGATGTTTTTCAGGTTGTGTACCCGCGCACCGCGGATTTGGATTGCGTTTATCATAGTTGCCTTTCTTTTTTCTTGCAATTCGGACATCTGCAATATCCTCTTACCCTCTCTATTACAACAGCTTCCCATTCGCAGCCGCATTTCGAACATTGCCACCAAACCATTTTCCCGCTTCCCGCTGTAATGCTTTCTGGTGTTAGTATTCCATTTTTCTCATAATCCCATTGTTTGGCAAGAGCTGGGTTTGTATAAGCCAAATCATTAAAGCCTTTCAAGACCCTTTTACCAACACAATAGGGGCACAATCCGCTCCTTGCTTCATTTGCCACTTCACTTTTCCATTCGTGGCCACATTTTCCAAGCCACCAAACGCTTTTTGATGACCATACCGCCACGTTTTCCGGCGTCAAATGGCCATTCTTTGTCGGATGCCATATTTTTGCAACTTCCGGTGCTTTGCTCAAAAGTAAGTTTTCTTTATCCATATACTCTATCAAAGAATATATTTTTCCGACATCTTCCTCTAGGTTTATATCTTCATAAGTGTATATCCTTTTTTGCCCTGCAATCTCGGCCGCCGTATTCAATGCAAACAATATCCCGTCCGCAAATTTTTTAGAGCTTTCCACTTGAAAACTCGCATATTGCCCTGTGATTTCAGCACAGCCTTTCTCTCGAATTCTAATAAGCTTTATGCCCTGTTTTTCGCAGGCATAGTTTTTTCGTTCATCTCGACCTTTTCCGTATTTTGTTGAGTGGCCATAAATGCCATCGTACTCGATTGCCACTTGAATATCCGGCAGGTAAATGTCCAATTCAAAACCACCAAGCCATTCAGCTCTGTAGTTTGCTTTCACATTGTTAAAATACTTACTCGCATAGTAACAGATTGCCTTTTCCGGGAAAGATACTCTGCGTTCTTGCTGGCATTTCGGGCATCCGGCCCCTTTTGTTCTATCAGATACTACCGCCGTATACTCATGCCCTTTGGGACATATCCAAGCGACTTTTTTCCGTGTGTACAGTGCCACCTGCTCCGGACGGAGTGTGTTTTTCTCAAAATCCCATTCTTTACATAAATCGGGGCGTTGACTTAGCAAATCATTTTTTCCTTGCTGTAATACCACATTGCTGCAGGCCGGGCATCCTGTACCACGATGGCGGTTGGCAATTTCCGTTTTCCATTCATAGCCGCATACATTGCATTTCCACCAAAAGCTTTTCTTTGCACTGAACACAAATTCTTCCGGCCTCTGTCCCTCATTCTTTTCATAATCCCATTGTGCCGCAATTTCCGGGTGTACAGTTACCAAGTCGTTGTATCCTTTTAAGACCCGTTTGTTGCGGCAAATCGGGCATTGGTAGCCTTTTGCCCTCAGACGCACATCCATATCATAAGAATGTCCCTTTGGGCATATCCAGTACACTTTCTTTTGGGACCCCTTCGTGTAATTTTCCGGTCCCTTTGCATTCTTTTTCCAATCCCATTCAGAAAGAAGTTCTGGATTCGTTGTACCAATATCATTAAATCCTAAAAGCGCTTTGAATCCGCTACAGTAGGGGCAGCCTCTGCGTTCTTTCACTTGAGACTGCCACTTTCCGTCACAAATGTGACATTTCCATGCTACGCGTTCGCGGGAACCTACTGTTATTGTATCCGGTTTTTTCTTATTAGTCTCCCAATCCCAGTCCATCATGTAAGATTCAACGTCAGATACATACATTATAATTTTCCTTTTTACACAACCAACTCGATCACAAACACCAGCGCGCAGCAAATCACCGATACAGGGAACAGCCCTGCGCCGCACCAGGCGGCGATCATGCCCGCGGCCAAGGCTACAGCGCCGGAAATCGGCGTCTGCGTTGCCTCGATGATAGCCGGGAAGGTCATGACTGCCAGCGTCACATAGGGCACGTAGTACAGAAACGACTGGATGAACTGGTTCTTGATGGGCTTGCGGATCAGTGTCAGCGGCAGGATGCGGATGGTGTAGGACACCGCGAACATGACCGCTATATAAATGTAGTTATTCATGGGCGGCCTCCTCCCGCTTGACCGGGAACAGCACCGCCGCCGCGGCGGAGATGGCCACCGTCAGGATAATCGTGCGGGTGCCGCCGGACAGCGCCGACACGCCGGGCAGGTACTCACAGGCGAAGCTCAGCACAAAGCTGATGAGCACCAGCCCCGCCACAATGCGGCTTTTGCGCGCGGGCGGGATGATGATGGCCAAAAACATGCCGTACAGCGCCACGCTCAGCGCGCTGACGACCCGCAGCGGCAGCAGGTTGCCCGCCATGATGCCCAGCGCCGTGCCGATAGCCCAAGCGGGCGCGGCCAGCAGAATGGCACCGTAGGTGTAATACGGGTTCAGGCAGCCGGGCCGGGCAATCGTGATGCCGAACAGCTCGTCCGTCACATCGTAGCCGATGAGCAGCCGATGAAAAAACGGCGTGTCCGGCGCAAACCGCTGGGCCAGCGCGCAGCTCATCAAGAGATACCGCGCGTTGGCGATCAGCGTGATGACCGCGACCTCCCAGTAGGTGGCTTTGGCGGCGATCAGCGTGAACGCCGCGTACTCCCCCGCCGAGGCGTTGTTCAAAAGACTGGCCCAGAAGCCCTGCATCGGGGTCAGCCCCGCGTTGCGGGCCGCAATGCCCAGCGAAAATGAGACCGCAAAGTAGCCCAGCGCAATCGGGAAGCCGTCCCGCATGCCCTCGCAGAACACCTTGCGGCTGAACTGTGTTGATTTTTCCATTTTTCTACTTCCTTTCACCAGGTTTTATTATAACGCAGGGTCCGGGCAAAAGGAAGAACTTTTTCTGCCGCTTCTGCAATCTTGACGCCCGCTCCCTCGTACTTTACAATGAATACGAAAGGGGTTTTTACCATGTCCCGTGATTCCATCAAGATGGTTGCCATGCTCACCATGCTTATCAACCACATTGCGAACGTCTTTCTGCCCGCCGGGCAGCCGCTGACAAATCTGTGCCTCTGCATCGGCTACTTTACCGCCGTGACGATGTGCTTTTTTCTCGTCGAAGGCTACGGCTGCACCCGCTCCAAACGCCGCTATGCCGGGCGGCTGCTGGGGTTTGCCGTGCTGGCGCAGCTGCCGTATCAGCTGGCCTTTCCGGCAAACGGCATCGCCGGGTTTGTGCAGTTCAACATGCTGTTCACGCTGCTGCTCTGCTTTCTGGTGCTGCTGGTGCAGGAGAAGGTTCGGGACCGCGTGCTGCGCGGCGTCTGCATCGTGCTGCTGCTCTGCGCATCGCTGTTCTGTGACTGGGCGCTGCTGGCACCGGTGTTCACGCTGCTGTTTGCCTGGGCCGGGGGGAACCGAACGCGGCAGAAAGCCGCGTTCGGCGCTGCGGCGCTGCTCTACGGCGGCATGGCCGGGCTGGGCAGCGGGCAGGTGTGGGAGGCCGTCGGCTGCGCTGTGCCAATCCTTGTCTCTGCGTTTGTGATCCTGTACCTGTACAACGGCCGGCGCGCCGCCCGCGGGCGCACGTTTTACAAGTGGTTCTTCTATGCCTTCTACCCCGCGCACCTGCTGGTGCTGGGGCTGCTCCGCCTGGCTGTATGATTTTTGCCGCGCCGGGACTTGACGCCCGCACCGCTTGTGTATTATAATGGATAAGTTATAAGAACGAGGTGTTGCGCAGTTGGTAGCGCGCGTGGTTTGGGACCAC
>OLNZ01001357.1_pt1 | contig 17804 bp, 13 predicted proteins | sample 1672981 | NCBI WGS metagenome assembly OLNZ01 (sample SAMEA3136743, study PRJEB25190) | human gut metagenome | biome: human gut; feature: human-associated habitat; material: faeces | place: Austria | collected 2013 | reverse complement strand
AGATAGTAATTATCGACAGTCAAATGAATTACCGAGGAAAACTTGACACTTACGAATCCCATATTTCCTCTTGACAACTTCCCCGCCCCGTTCTATAATCCAATCATACGAAACAAGCGATGATGAAGAAGGGTGCTTGAATCTTTTTCAGAGAGACAGCGGTCGGTGTGAGCTGCCATTGGGACAAGGACTTTCCACTTCGGAGATAAAGATGAAGAATCTTTCGGGATCTGCCCGTTACAGGAGACTAAAGATGGCCGGAAGGCAATTTGGGTGGTATCGCGGGTGCTCTCGTCCCTTTGAGGATGGAGGGCGTTTTTTATTATCCGTATACTGACTGATGCACCGGTTAAATTGGGTGGTACCGCGAGAAAAGAGAAGCTCGTCCCATGGGACGTCTTCTCTTTTTGTGTTTTTTAAGGAGTTTTTCATGAAACGAGTCTACAACTTTAACGCCGGTCCCTCCCCCATGCCTTTGGAAGTTTTGGAGGCGATGAAAAATGACCTCACCGATTTCAAAGGAACGGGCATGGGCATCACAGAGATCAGTCATCGTTCGAAGGAATTTCAGGACATGCTGGATGAGACGAAGGCTCTTCTCCGCGAGCTGATGCACCTCGATGATGACTACGAGATCGTATTCATCCAGGGCGGCGGCACGATGCAGTTCCTGATGACGGCGTATAATTTCCTTCATACCCGCGCCGCCTATGCCGACACCGGAGTGTGGGCGCACAAGGCAAGAAATTCTGCCGCCTTTTTCGGAGAAGCCTATGATGCCAATTCCGCAGCGGACAGAAATTACTCCTACATCCCCGACACCTATGAGGTGAAGCCGGGGACGGACTATCTGTACCTCTGCGCCAACAATACGATCTACGGCACAGAGTACTGGAAATTCCCGAAGGTCAATGTACCTCTCATCTGCGACATGTCGTCAGATATTCTCTCCCGCGACATCGACTTTGGCCAGTTCGACATGATCTGGGCGGGCATCCAGAAGAACCTTGGCGCAGCAGGCGTGGCGCTCGCGATCCTGAAGAGATCTCTCCTCGCCACGGCACGGACGGATATACCGGAATTTCTTCAGTATCAGACCTTCGTCAAGAAGGACTCGACCTTCAATACACCGCCGGTCTTCTGCATCTACTCGCTGAACCGCATGCTCCACTGGATCAAAAATATGGGCGGCCTTCCTGCCATCGAAGAAAGAAACAAGGTCAAGGCCCGGCTCATCTATGATGTGATCGATACGAGCGATGGCTTCTACAAAGGGCATGCCGAAAAAGAAGCCAGAAGCCGCATGAATGTGACCTTCAATCTGGCGAATGCCGAGATGGAGGCCGACTTCGCAGCCAAGGCAAAGGCCAATGATTTCATCGGTGTCAAAGGCCATCGACTGGTCGGCGGCCTCCGCGTCTCTCTCTACAATGCCGTCACACCGGAAGCGGCAGAGGCTCTGGCTGACTTTATGAAAGAATATATGAGAGTGAATGGATAAAAGTGACTAGGGATTAGGGATTGGGAGTGACTAGTGACTGGTGACAAGTGACTGGAATACTATTTTCGGGCATCGCCCTATTTATACTCCGCGGCGCATTTCGTCATCCTGAGCGGAGTGAAATGTCGGATGTTCGATCATGTAAAGGCGGAACAGTGAGAACTGAGTCGAAGGATCTGGCGCCGCACCGCCATTCCTCATTCCTCATTCCTCATTTTCCTGAACACCAAGCATCATACCGCTGCATTTAATATAAGGAGCAAAACTATGTTTAGAATTTTCATCACAGCAGACGTTGCCAAAGAAGCGAAAGAGATCCTGGAAAAAGAATTTATCGTCGATATCCAGCCGAATATGAAGGAAGAAGAGCTGTGCCAGGTGATCGGAGACTATGATGCCATCATCACAAGAAGCCAGACGAAGGTCACCAAGGCCGTCATCGATGCCGCCAAGAATCTGAAGGTCATCGGCCGCGCCGGTGTCGGCATCGACGGCATCGATATCGCCGAAGCCACCAAGAAGGGCATCACCGTCGTGAATACGCCGGAATCGAATACGATCGCAGCCTGCGAGCACACCATCGCCCTCATGCTCTCGATGACCCGTCATATCCCACAGGCGCACCAGTCCATCATGGAAGGCCGCTGGGACAGAAAGAGCTTCACCGGCATCCAGCTCCTGAATAAGACTGTCGGCATCATCGGTGTCGGCCGCGTCGGCTCAAATGTGGCCAAACGCCTGCAGGCATTCAATATGAAAACCATCGGCTACGATCCCTATATCACCTTAGAGCGCGGCAAACAGCTCGGCGTCGAGCTTGTCGATCTGGACACCCTTCTCAAAGAGTCCGACTACATCACCCTGCATACCCCGCTCACGGATGAGACGCGCGGCATGATCGGAGAAAAAGAACTCGCTAAAATGAAAGACGGTGTCCGCCTTGTCAATGCGTCCCGCGGCGCCGTCGTCGATATCAAAGCACTCGCCGACGCCCTGAAATCCGGCAAAGTGGCCGGAGCCGGCATCGACGTATGGCCGAATGAACCGCTGAAGCCGGAAGAAAATCCATTCCTTGGCATGACGAATGTCGCACTCACCCCGCACCTCGGTGCATCCACGAAGGAAGCGCAGGCCGGCGTCGCCACTGACGTCGCTGTCGGCGTCGCGCAAGCGCTCCACGGTGAACCGGTCGCTACCGCAGTCAATGCTTCCCCGATCACGAAAGCTACCCTGCATGTCATCCAGCCGTACTTCAACCTCTGCGAACGCATGGGCAACATCGCCATCGATCTCGCAGGCGGCCGCATTTCCACCGTCAATATCGAATACACCGGTGAACTCACAGATACCGAGACCGCACCGCTCACCACGGCTGTCCTGAAGGGTCTCCTCTCACCTGTCCTCCAGCAGACCGTCAACTTCGTCAACGCCCGCGGCATCGCAGAGGAACGCCACATCGATGTCCGTGAAGTGAAAGCGAAAAAAGGTCACTACTATACGAATACCATTTCCCTCACCATCGACACCGACAAGGGTACACACCGCATCACCGGCTCCCTCTTTGACCGCAAGGATGCCAAGATCGTCTCCCTCGACCATTTCCGCGTAGACTTCGAACCGAAGGGCTGCATCATCATCGCTCCGCATGAAGACAAGCCGGGCATGATCGGTCAGGTCGCTTCCGTCCTTGGCAGCGCAGACATCAATATCAACGGCATGCAGGTCGGCGCTTCCGCAGACAAGGGCACGAATGTGATGGCCGTCGCCGTCGATAAAGATATCCCGACTGCGGTCCTCCCTGCCCTCATGAACATCGATGGCATTCACGATGTGAAGGTCATTCATTGCGAACATTAAGGGGAATGAGTTCAGGTTGATGGGTTCAAGTGGAAAGCGGGGATAAGTGACTGGTGACTGAAATGCCACCTTCGGGCATCGCCCCATATATATTCGCGGCGAAGCCGCCACCACAACCCTGAACCTTGAACCTTGAACTTTGAACCCCCAAAAAGGAGACTCTTTCATGATCCGTATCATTCTTCTTCGCCACGGAGAGACTACGTGGAATATCGAAGGCCGCTACCAGGGACAGGAAGACACGCCGCTTTCTCCCCGCGGCATAGAGCAGGGAAAAGCAGCCGCGCTCGCCCTCAAGGACATCCATATCGACCGCGCGATCTCCTCGCCCCTCTCCCGCTCTCACGACACCTGCCGCTTCGCTGCGGACTACCATCACCTTCCCGTCGCCAAAGACCCGCGCCTCACGGAGATCAGCCACGGCCTGTGGGAAGGCATCCACGCTGAAGAAATCGAAGCGCGCTATCCGGAAGAATTTCGCCTCTGGCATACCCACCCTGAACGCGTGCAGATGCCCGAGGGGGAAAATCTCGAAGACGTCAGAAAGCGCGCCCGTAAAGCCTTCGATGAATATGCCAGAAGCTATGACGGTGAGACTGTCCTCATCTGCGCGCACGACGCCGTGAACAAAGCGATCCTCTGTGACCTGCTGGGGCTTCCTATGAGCCACTTCTGGCAGATCAAACAGGACAATGCCTGCATCAACGTCATCGAGTGTGAACACGGCATCTGGCGTCTCGTCACCTTGAATGCCACGACCCATCTGGGCTACCTCGTCAGCGGCATCGAGCAGAAGGGGCTGTAGTGATGGGTTCAGGTCGTCGGGTTCAAGGGTTCTAGGGAAACGCTGATTCAATCGCAAAGTCAGATTTAATCAGTGTTTCCCTAGGTTCGCTCGTGAAAAGACGAGGAAATATCAGACTCCCGTATCGTCATTTCGAGCGAAGCGAGAAATCTTCCTTGCAGACCGATAAACGATGCACTTGAGACGCATTTCCCCGCTCTCTTTCATGCCGCCTGTGCCCTATCCGCCCCTTCGGGGCACCTTCCCCTCGAGGGGAAGGCTGACGATACGAGGGAACCTGCTATCAAGAGTCCTTCGGGCATCGCCAGTATTTATACTTCGCGGCGCTTCCATATTTTATGCGCCGCACCACCATTTCTCATTTCTAATTTCTCATTTCTCATTCAAGCAAAGCTTTCATCCGCCATCCATGGGCGAGGCGCCCCCTCAAACCGCAGCCTTCGCTGCGGTTTTTCTTGACTTTCTCCTGAAATAGTGTAATATGTAGGAAGCATTAAAAAGTGTATACTTATTAGCGAGGCACAAGCGCTCGCAGAAGGAGAATCACATGGAATTTTTTATCGATACCGCTGATGTGGAAGCCATCCGTAAAGCCAATGATATGGGATTTATTTCCGGCGTCACCACGAATCCGTCTCTGATCGCCAAGGAAGGCAAAGACTTCCACGCCACCATCAAAGAGATCGCCTCTATCGTGGATGGCCCGATCTCCGCAGAAGTCCTCGCCGATGATGCGGAAGGCATGATCGCAGAAGGCAAAGTCCTCGCTGCCCTTGACCCGCATGTCGTCGTCAAGATCCCGATGACCGCAGAAGGCATGAAAGCGGTGAAGGGTCTCGCAAAGGCCGGTATCCGCACCAATGTCACCCTGATCTTCTCTGCCAACCAGGCCCTGCTCGCTGCGCGCGCCGGCGCTTCCTTCGTTTCCCCCTTCGTCGGCCGCATCGATGACATCGGATGGGACGGCGTCGAACTGATCCAGACCATCTCCGAGATCTTCGAGCTTCACGGCATCGAGACGAAGATCATCGCTGCCTCTATCAGAAAGCCGCAGCACATCACCCAGTGCGCTCTCGCCGGCGCTGACATCGCGACCGTCCCCTTCCAGGTCCTCATGGATGCAATGAAGCACCCGCTGACCGACAACGGCATTGCCCGCTTCAAGGCTGACTGGGCTGCCGCTCACATGAAATAATTGAGGATTTCGGTTATAATAGAAGGAGTTGCCAAAAGGCAGCTCCTTTTTTCGTAGTCTTTTTTACTGGTCTGAACCAGCAAGGTTTTTTTCAAATATACGATCCCTATGTCTATCAATCTTTCTCATCTCAAAAAGCTGATCGCGACAATGATCCCGATCCTGATCGCCCAAGTCTCCACCGTCGGCATGAACTTCATGGACTCGACCATGTCCGGTCACGTCAGTGCAAACGATCTGGCTGGCGTCTCCATCGGCGCCAGTCTCTTCCTTCCCATCCAGACGACCGCGATGGGCCTCCTCACTGCGGCGACACCGATGGCCGCGCAGCTCATGGGGAAGAAAGAAAAGGAGAGCATCCCGATGATCATCCGCACGGGACTCTACCTCGCACTCCTGCTCTCTTTCCTTTTCGCCCTTCTCTACTACCTCCTCATCGATACGGTCCTCGAAGGGCTTTCCCTTGCCCCCGCAGTTTCCTCCATCGCCAAAGACTACATGCTCGCACTTGTGGGGGCATTCCTTTTTGAAATGCTCGCGATGCCGCTGCGCTCACTGACTGACACGGTGGGAGCGACGACGATCTCCATGCGTCTCTTCCTCCTCGCCCTCCCGGTGAACGGCCTTCTGAACTACGCCTTCATCTTCGGGAAATGGGGAGCTCCCGCCCTGGGCGGTGTCGGAGCCGGCATTGCGACTCTTCTTACCTACGTCTTTCTTGTCCTGCTCTTTCTTGCTGTCATCCTGTCTCAGAAGCCATTCATGGGCCGCGCGCTCTTTTCCTCACCGGAAAGCCGCCTCTTCGTCTGGAAAGAGTACATGGCACTCGGCATCCCGAATGCGCTCGGTGTCTTCATGGAAACGAGCCTCTTCGGCTTCATCATCGTATTCATCACGAAATTCGGCACAGAAACCATCGCGGCGCATCAGGCGGCGCTCAATTTCTCCGGTATCATCTACATGATCCCCATGAGCTGCTCCATGGCGATGACCATCCTCGTCGGCTACGAGGTCGGAGCGCGCCGCTATGACTTTGCCCGCGAATACTCCCGGCTGGGGCTCCTCACCACACTCACCGGCGCAGCCATCACCATCACCGCGACGCTCCTTTTCCGGAAGGAGATCATTTCTCTCTACAGCACGGATCCTGCCGTCATTGCGCTTGGCAGCCTCTTTCTTGTCTACTGCGCCGGATGGCAGCTCTTCGATGACATCGCCGCTCCCATTCAGGGGATCCTGCGCGGCTATAAGGACGCGAAAGTCCCCTTCTTCCTCATGCTCATCGCCTACTGGTTCGTCTGCTTTCCCTCCGGTCTTTTCTTCGACTACATCCTCTCCCACGGTCCCGAGTCCTACTGGCAGTGCATCGACCTTGGCGTCGGCACCTCGGCCCTGCTCCTCATGGGACGGCTGTGGTGGATCGAGAGGAAAGTGACTAGGGATTAGGGATTAGGACTCTGCGCTTGAATCAGTGTTTCCCTAGTCCTGTCTCCTCCTTTGGTGCTACAATAGTATCAAAGGAGGTCTTTTTATGAAACGAATTTCTCTTTTACTCATGTCTCTCATCCTCTGCCTCAGCGTCCTTGTCCCCGCGAAGGCGGCCGATCCGGCTGTGAATCGAAGTCTGGGATACTTTGAGAATACACGCACCGTGCTCCTGCTCCGGGCGCGATACAGAAGCGGTGAGGAAGCCGCTGCCTACGTGAACCGCGAAATGGAAAGGATCTTCCGCTATCCGTATTACCGCACCCTGGATCCGAGCGCGTACGAGGCTGACCTCTACTCGGCCTCCCAGCTGAAGGAGCTCGCTGAAAAAGCAAATGCAGACATCGTCGTCATGCCTGTCATCACGGAGTGGCGGCAGGTCGTCTATCACCGCTCCTTATTCTGCGACGCTGATGACATCGTAGAGACACGCGCCGTCTTCGATATCTATTCCTATAAGAAAGGGGAGCCGTCCGTCCGCGATGACCGCGCGACCTACTGGAACAGCGAAGAGGAGGGCACCGTCAGAAATCGCTATATCTTCGATGACCTCATGCAGGATATCCTGAAGACTTTCCCCTACCGCCGCGTACCGACGGATATCGCAAGAAATCTCACCGGTGATCCCGATCGGACCCCGCTCGCAGAGATGGGAAAATAGATCGCACTCCGATGGAGCCAAGATGAGCCCATGGGACGCTAAGCCTATGACCCAACAAAAACAGCCCGGACCAAAAAGTCCGGGCTGTTTTTTATACTTCAAAATATTTTTTCATATAATCCACGAAGATCTTGACAGGCGTAGACTGGAGCATGGCCTGCTTGAAGATGAGGTGGCTCGGGCGCAGGATCGGGCGCTTCTGGCGGTCGTAGATCATTTCGCGATTGACATTCGGCGTACACTTCGGGAGAAGGTCTGCCGGGATGAGCGACTGTCCAAGGCCATGATTCACGATCTCTACGCAGGTGAGACAGTCAGAAACGGTCAGAAGAAAATGCGGAGATTCCGAGAAATTCTGACGCCACCAACGGCTTCTCAGCTCATCCAGCGACGGGTCACTGCGATAGCGGATGGACGGCTGGTTCGGCAGGGTATCGTAGTCGATCTTCTGTGCAGAGATGAGATAGAGCGGTGCATCCTCGAGAAGGATGTCTGCATCCGGCCATTCCTGATTGCCGCGAACGATGGCCAGATGGATATCCTCCTTCTTGACCAGCTTCGTCAGGCGGTCGCTCGTATCCGTCGTGAGCGAGATCTCGATGTCATTGTACTCATCGACGAAGCCCTTCAGAATGGCCGGCATGTGCGACTGCGCGAAGGACTGGCTCGCACCGATGCGCAGCACGCCGGAAATGGTATTCGGCTCATGTGTCACGAAGTTCTTCATGTCCTGATACTGCTGCAGTTCTTTTTCGGCAAAGGAGAAAAGGCGATTTCCCGCATCGGTGAAATGGACGCCCTTATTGGTGCGAATGAAAAGCGGACAGCCGATTTCTTTTTCCATCTGGCTCAAGCGATACGTCAAAGACGGCTGAGTCATAAACAGCCGCTTGGCGACCTTATTGATGCTGCGTTCTTCTCGAAGATAGATCAGAATCTTCCAATCCGTGTTATTCATGGCACTACCCCTTGCGCGGCACGCGCGCCTACTTGATATAAAATAATTTTATTACAGTATATCACGTTGGACGTTTGATTGCTATAGGGGAATGGGATCGGAAGAGAGGTAAACAGTTCGGGATGAGCCCGTGGGGCATCACTCGGCGCTAGTATTGCGTTTGCTAAATAACTGGCATTTAGGTCAACTTCCAACTCAAGTTAGGAGTGAGGAATTCGGAGTGAGGAGTGAAGGTACGGCGCATAAAATGAGGAAGCGCCGCGGAGTTTTATATCATGAGGGGATATTGGGTCACTCTATGAATGGTGTGCCCCTTCCAGCACTTCTAGGGAAACACTGATTAAATCGTTGTCAGATTTCATTCTTGGATTCTTATACAGAGCGAGGAATCATCTGACGCGAATAGCAAGCTATTTAAGGAAGATGATGACGAAGCTATGTATAAAAATCCATGTGAAATCCGACTCTGCGATTTAATCAGCGTTTCCCTAACTAAGTCCAGAAATTAACAAATCGCTATACGAGTCCCTAGTCCCTAGTCACCAGTCACTAGTCACTAGCCCCTATATCAATTCCCTCGGCAGGCTGGAAAGCAGTCTGTCCCTTTCTTTATAGTCCGGCAGATAGGTCTCCATCCGTGCATAGAAGTCGGGGCCGTGACCGGCTGCGAAGAGGTGGCAGAGCTCATGGACGACGACAGCCTCGATGCATTCCTTCGGCTTTGTGACAAGGTCGAGGGCGAAGGAGAAGCGCCCCGTCACTCTCCGGCAGGAGCCCCAGCGGCTTTTCATGACGCGGATCGTGATGCCGGTGATCCGGCTCTCTGGGATCGCCATGCGCTTCGTCCATATTTCAAGCTGCTTTTCGATCTCCCAAAGAAGGATGCGCTTCATGCCTGCCTTGAATACCTTCTCACGCTCCCTCTGTTTTGTCCGAAGGACCAGCTGCAGCTCTCCGTCTGTCGAGACGACGGCATCATCGCGCATCCCGAGGCAAACCTGCAAGGGATACGCCCTTCCAAAGACATGGTGGATCTCTCCAGTGACATATTGAAATTTGATTTTCTTCGGCACCAGCGCCATGTACTTCGTAAGCCATGCGGTCTTTCCCGCGACGAAGTCACGGATCTCCCGCTCCGAGACCCTCCGCGGCGCCGTCACCTCGACAGATCCTCCCTCCCGCACGCGAAGATAGATGCGTCGGATGGGTTTTCGGATCACCCGCACCTCATAGCCCGTCGCAGGGTCGATGAATGTTGTCATGATGCCCTCGTCTCTATAGAACAGAAAAAAACTCATAGATTCAACAGGGGTGATAGGTGGAACAGGCGCAACGGGGATGGAGCGACACGTAAGGAAGCGCCGCGAAATTTTCGTTGAACCTGTCACGCCTTCAAAGCCTGATGAACCTATGAGGTCAGATGAAATCCATGAGATGACCTTTTGCGTTTTTACACTTTCGTGCTTTCTCCCAGAATATGATCCTCTGTTTCAAAGAGAGCCTTGGCGAAATCATCCGGATGGAAACGGTCAAGATCGTCCTCGCGTTCGCCGAGACCGATCCACTTGATCGGCACATGCAGCTCTTCATGGACAGAGAGGACCACGCCGCCTTTGGCCGTGCCATCGAGCTTGGTCAGGACGACCCCTGTCAGCGGCACGATCTCTCCGAAATTTTTCGCCTGGCTGATGGCATTCTGTCCCGTGGTCGCATCCAGAACGAGGAGCGTCTGATGCGGTGCATCAGGGATGACCTTCTTGATGACGCGGGAGATCTTGGCAAGCTCTTCCATCAGATTCACCTTCGTCTGCAAACGGCCGGCGGTATCGATAAGGACGACATCGACGCCGCGCGCCTTGGCTGCCGAGACAGCATCGAAGGCCACCGCCGCCGGATCCGCGCCTTCCGCATGCTTCACGATGTCCGCGCCGGTGCGCTCCGCCCAGATGGTGAGCTGCTCAGAAGCCGCCGCGCGGAAGGTATCTGCAGCCGCGAGAAGGACCTTCTTGCCTTCCTTGTGAAGCTTGCCGGAGAGCTTGCCGATGGTCGTGGTCTTGCCCACGCCATTCACGCCGACGACGAGGATGACTTCCGGATGGTGCGTATTCTCCTGATCGATGGTATCATCCTTCAAAAGCTCCTTCACGGTCTTTTCCATGAAGGGCATGACTTCATTCGTATTGTGGATCGTGCCTTCGGTGACACCGCGGCGGATCTGTCGCATCAGGTAGTCCGTGGTGCGCACGCCGATGTCTCCGGAGAGCAGGACCATTTCCAGATCTTCCAGGAAATCATCGTCGATCTCCGCATAACCGATGACGACGCTCTCGATATTACGGATGAGGCTCTCTTTCGTGCGGGTGAGGCCCCGTTTGATCTTGTCAAAAAATCCCATGTCTCTTTCCTCCTAAAGAATGTATATGTTTTATTGTATATAAATAGGCGTGAAGTGTCTACCGGAAAAGATGTAAGCTGTCGGGTTCAGGGTTAGCCCTTGTGGCGGGGCGTCCCTTAATTGCGTGCGAAAGCTCGACCCGAATGAGGAATTAGGAATGAAGGTGGCGGCTTCGCCGAGATCCTTCGACTCAGGTCGCAGCTGTTCTGGCATTCGTTATCTCACATACGACGTTTCTTGCCGCTCAGGATGACGAAACGGGGCGATGCCCGAAAGTCGTATTCAAGTCACCAGTCACTTGAAACTCCTAATCCCTAGCCACTAATCCCTAGCTACTCATACCTGCTTTCAAACTTTACCCTTGATTGCGTGCGAAAGCTCTGCTCTCGAGTGAGGAGTGCCGGCGCGGCGCATTTCGTCATCCTGAGCGGAGAAAAACGTCGTATGTTAAAAAATGGCTTATCTAAAGCGGGAGAACTGAGTCGAAGGATCTAAGCACCGCGGAGTATAAATCATGGCGATGCCCGAAGGTCGGCGGATAGCAGGTTTCCCGTTTGGATTTTCCAAACATCGACCGCTGAGCCGCGAATGACAAAGATTTCTCGCTTACGCTCGAAATGACGATACGAGAGTCTCCCAGTCTCTTATTCACCAGTCACTAGTCACTTGAGACTCCTAATCCCTAGCTACTAATTCCTAGTCACTAGCTGCTAGTCACTCCACATAATCCTTCATTTTCACGGTGATGAGGCTCGAAACGCCCTTCTCTGCCATGGTGACGCCCTGCAAGGTGTCGGCAAATTCCATCGTCTTTTTTCTGTGTGAGATGACGATGAACTGTGTTTTCTTTTTATACTCGCCGATCATGCGGCTGTAGCGTTCGACATTCGCATCATCCAAGGCTGCATCGATCTCATCGACGAAGCAGAAGGGCGCGGGGCGATACGCCATGAAAGAGATCAGAAGAGCGATGACCGTCAGAGCTCTTTCGCCGCCGGACATGAGAGAAAGCGGCTGACGCTTCTTGCCGGGAAGCTGCAGGTACATCTCGACACCGCCCTCCAAAGGATGTGCCTCATCGGTGAGCTCGAGACGCGCCTTGCCGCCGCGGAACATGAGCTGCATGATGCGGCCAAATTCTTCATTGATCTTGCGAAAGGCTTCGGTGAACCGGCTCTCCATCGTCCGGTCAATATCGCTGATGATGGTCTCAAGCCCCTTCCTCGCTTCTGCGAGATCGGCCACCTGCCCCTCATAGAATTTCCTTCGTGCGAGCTGACGGGCGTACTCCTCCTCGCCCTCCGGATTGACACTGCCCAGCTCAGCCATGCGGCGGGCAAGGTCCTTTCCCTGCCGCTCCATATCCCCCATAGAGCCGGAAAGTCGGAGCGCTTCCGCCTGCTGACGGGTCATGTGCCACGCCTCGAACTGGCGCAGCACGTCCTCCTCCTCGGCTTTGAACTGCGCGATCCTCACGGCAAGCTCTGCTCTGTCTCGCTCGATCTTCGCTGAAGCGGCCTGCGCTTTCTTCCACGCCTCATCTGCCTCGCGCTGACGGATGGCAAAGCCATCTGCATCGTCAGACAGGCTTTCCTGGTGGGTGCGGGTCTTCTGCCAGTGTGCCTCTGCATCTCTGAAAGCAGCCTTCAAAGAAATAAGCTCTTTCTCAAGTGTCTGCCGTTCTGCTTCATTGTCACGCTCAGCTTTTTCAAGAGCGACTCTGTCTGCTGCCAGCTCTTTTTTAGCGCGGCTGCGTTCCTCGAGCATGCGTTTCCCGAAGCTCACGCTCTCTTCCGCCTTGGTCAGGGCGACATGGGATGCGAGAAGGGCTTCCTGCTTCTCCTCCAAGGCCTTCTTCAGGCGCTCACGCTCTTCATTGCCTGCCGCTGGTGGAAGATCCGGGAAGGCAGACAGTGCCTCCTCCAAGCCTTCCGCCTGCGACCTTGTCTCCGAGAGCCGGCCCCGCTCCTCTCCGAGCTGCTTCTTGGCCAGAGAAAGGCGGCTCCGTCTTTCGGTCATCGATCGCTCCGCCCCTTCACGGCGCGCCGAGAGAGTGGCCAGCTCGACCTTGAGCGCCTGCCATTCTTCCCGTTCACGGCTGACCTCTTCTGCGAGCGCATCACAGTGGGCCTCCTGCTCCTTCCTCCGCGTACGGCAGAGCGAGAGAGCCTTCTCGCCCTCTGTTTCACGCGCATAGAGATCTGCGATCTCTTTTCTGCGGCCAAAATACGTATTCTCCTTTTTCTTCATCGAGCCGCCCGTCATGGAGCCGCCTGCATTGACAAGCTGCCCGTCCCGCGTCACGATGCGCAGACGGTAGCCATACTTTTTGGCGACCCGCCGCGCCGCGTCCAGGTCTTCTGCGATGAGAGTGCGCCCGAGAAGCGTATCGAGGAGATCCTGATACATCGGCTGGCAGGAGAAAAGGTGAGAGGCGATACCGCAGATCCCAGGCTCCTTCGACGCCATCACTTCCGTCCCGTTGTTGTAGCGCGGATGCATGGACTCCAAGGGATAGAAGGTCGTGCGGCCCAAATGCTTTTCCGAAAGCCAGCGGATGATCTCTCCCGCTGCCTTCGTCGTATCCGTCACGATATAGGAGATCTGTCCGCCGAGTGCTGCTTCCGCGGCCTCCGTATATTCGTCCGGCACACGGATGAGCTCTCCGAGCGCCCCATGGATGGCCTCACCGAAACGGTCTGCCTGCTCCATGATGGTCTTCGTCACACGGGAAAAGCTCGCATATTCCTTTTCCGCCCGCTCCAGATATGCCTTCTGCGAACGGATCGACGAAAGCAGCGACTCCTGCTTCCGTTCTTCACCGCCCAGACGAAAACGCAGCTCCTCCGCCTCTCGCAGTGCTTCGCTGTGCTGCTTACCCTTCTCCGAAAGAGCGGTGAGGCGCTCCGTCTTCTCCTTCTCTTCACGAAGAAGCTCGGACAGCTCGCGCGAGGCTGCTTCTTCCTCCTCGGCGAGGGATGCCTCCTCCTTCTCATGATGATCGATCTCCGCTGCCAGACGCTCGATGTCTTCTCTTGCATGTACAAGCTGCTGGCTCACCTTCTCCTTTTCCTGCGAAAGAGCCAGCGCGCTCACATAGGCGGTCTCTGCCTCTGCCAGCGCTCTTGAGAGAGACTCCTTCTCCGCTTCTTTTGCGGAAACATCTTCCTTTGCCGCCTGCAGGGACGCCTCTGCACACGAGAGCTCCTCCTTCGCACCAGCGATCTCTTCTGCGATCTCCTTCTCTGCTTCCGTCTGATCCTCTGCGGATACGGTGAGCTCCTCCCATTTCTCCTTCGCATGGGAGAGCGCCTCTTCCTTCACGCGGTAATCGCCGCGCAGCCGCTCCATCTCCCGCTGGGCATCCGCCATCGCGTCCCCCGCTTCGCGCAGCTTCTCCTGATGCGCGAGACGGTCCTTTTCCAGCGTTTCCTTAGCCAGGCTCGCCTGCGAGAGCTTCGTCTGCCACAGAGAGCCTTCATCCTGGAGCTTCAGCGCTTCATTTTCATAGCGTGCCGTCATACGTCCGGAGGATGTCAGCTTCAGGAGCCCCATCGTCGCATCGATCGCCCGCTTCTCCTGCGTAAGGCTCTTGTACCTTCTTGCTCTCTCTGCCCCTTCCTTCAAAGGCACGAGCTGCTCATCGAGAAGCGCCATCATATCCTTCACGCGCTCCATATTCTCCGCCGTCTTCTCGAGCTTTCGGAGTCCTTCCGTCTTCCGCATGCGGTACAGGCTGATCCCTGCCACATCCTCGAAGATCACGCGCCGTTCATCCGCATGTGCCGTCAGCACCTGATCCACCCGATTCTGTCCGATGATCGCCATCGAGCCCTTACCGAGCCCTGTCGGTGCCAGAAGCTCCTGAATATCCTTCAGGCGGCAGCTTCGCTTATTCAGGTAGAAATCACTATCCCCATTTCTAAGGAGCCTTCGCGTGATCGCGACCTCTACGGTATCGAGCGGCAGCTCGCATCCGCTGTTATCAAGGACGAGCGTGACCTCCGCCCCATTCTTTTCCCGGCGCGTCTCTGAGCCGGAAAAGATCATATCCTCTGCCTTCTGCCCACGGATCTGGCGCACATTCTGCTCCCCCAGCACCCAGCGGACCGCATCGGAAATATTGCTCTTCCCGCATCCATTCGGCCCCACGATGACCGTCATGCCATCAGAAAAATCGATCGTAGTCTTATCTGCGAAGGACTTGAAGCCCTGCAGTGTCAATCGGAGTAGTTTCATGAGTTCTCCTTCTTTGCATAATATCGTCCTTATTATAACATAGAGAAAAGGTTCGGGGTTCGCCCATGGAGCGTGCCGTCCCTTAATTACGACCGGAAAAGGTTCATCGGGTTCTATAGGTTCAAAGGGGAAGGTGCGGCGCATAACAATCAACAGTATCCTGCCCTCTTCCTCTTGCATTTCATCGCGGCACGCTCCATAATAGGGGCAATGCATGTATCATCTATTTCAAAAAGTTTGAAAACAGGGATGAGTGGCTAGTGGCTAGTGGCTAGTGACTAGTGACTGGTGACTGGTGACTAGGAATTAGGTTTACGATATGAGAAAATCGCTCATTTCAAATCTCCGCGGCGCTTCTGATTTTTTTGCGCCGCACCACCATTTCTCATTTCTCATTTCTAATTTCTCATTCAAGAGAGGCATTCATCCGCAATCCATGGGCGCCACGCCCCGGGCTAACCCTGAACCCTATCCTAAGGAGCCTTCATGACAAAAGATCTCGATTTTACCCAAGGCAGCATCTCAAAAAAGATACTGCTTTTTTCTCTGCCCCTCATGGCCGGCAATATTTTCCAGCAGCTCTACAATGTCGTCGATACATTGATCGTCGGACGATTTCTCGGCGAAGCACCTCTCGCCGCTGTCGGGAGTGCCTACACGCTCATGATCTTCATCACCTCCATCCTGATCGGCCTCACGATGGGGAGCGGCGTCTACTTCTCCATCTGCCACGGACAAAAGAACACCGCACGCATGAAGCAGTCCATTTATATTTCCTTCCTTTCCATCGGCGCACTCTCGCTCTTCCTGAATGCCATCTCCTATATATTTCTGGAAGAGATCATCCGCTTCATGCAGATCCCCGCAGACGTCGCTTCCTACTTCCGCGACTATCTCCTATGGATCTTCTCCGGCATCATCGCCGTCTTCCTCTACAACTACTTTGCCGCCCTCCTGCGCGCCGTGGGAAACTCACTCATCCCGCTCGTCTTCCTCATCGTCTCCGCCGTCCTGAATATCGCGCTCGACCTTCTCTTCATCCTGGTCTTCCAGCAAGGCGTCGCTGGCGCGGCCAAGGCGACCGTCATTGCACAGTATGCTTCGGGCCTCGGCATCCTTTGCTACTGCCTTTTCTATCGAAAAGATCTTCTGGTAGAAAAGAAATACCGCCGCTGGGACCCATCCATCTTCCGCGACATCTCCCGACTCTCGCTTCTGACCAGCCTCCAGCAGTCCATCATGAATTTCGGTATCCTTCTCGTGCAGGGCCTTGTGAACAGCTTCGGCACCATCGTCATGGCCGCCTTCGCTGCCGGCGTCAAGATCGACACCCTGGCCTACTCCCCCCTCATGGACTTCGGGAATGCCTTCTCGACCGCCATCGCGCAGAACTATGGCGCCGGAGATCAAAAGCGCATCAAAGAGTGCGTCATCGCCTCAGCGAAGATGGTCGTCTCTTTCGCTCTCCTCACGAGCGTCATCATCTATGCCTTCGCTCCTGAGCTCATGGCCTTCTTCGTCCCGAGGGCAGCGACAGAAACCATCGCAATCGGCGCAGGCTACCTCCGTATCGAAGGGGCCTGCTACATCGGCATCGGCATCCTCTCCATGCTGTATGCCTACTATCGCGCCATCAAAGAGCCCGGTATGAGCGTCATCCTGACCATCCTCTCCCTCGGAAGCCGCGTCATCCTTGCCTATGCCCTCTCCGCCCTCCCCCTCTTCGGCGTCACCGGCATCTGGCTCTCCATCCCTATCGGCTGGGCGATCGCAGATGTGTATGGGGTGTGGAAAGGGGTGCGGGGAAGATGACAGGCCCCGTCCGTATCTTCTGCCTGCCGGCCTACCCATGCCTTCCCGATACGCTCCCCATCCCCTTTCCCTCTAGCTATTTCCTATTCGCCTATAGTATAATAGAAAATATTTTGATGTAAGAGAACGGGGGAGCGCAGGAATGAAGAAATACGTGGTCATGATCCTGATCGCGATCGTGCTGATCATTGGCGGCGGTACATTTGCCTATTTCCACTTTGCCAATGGCGGACCATGGCAGGGGACATGGTGGGGCGTGCAGGACGCCGGTGTGAACTGGTCCGGCGATCACATACGAAATCTTGAGACCGTCACCTTCACCCAGAATGACGACAAGACCATCACCGTAGACCATAAGGTCCAGCAGGGCAGCCGTGAAGTACCGGGCAGCCTCACCGGCACCGGCCGCATCGATGGCGGCCGTCTGGTCATCACGCCGAAAAACGGCGGCAAGGAGCTGGCTCTCTCCTACAGCGCGGTCTCCAGATCCATGGATACCCCTTTCACAAATGCGGACAAGAGTACCGTCACACTGAAGGCACTCGCCCCGGAAAACAATGAGGAGATGGAATCCATACGAAGCGAGATCGTCCAGATCTCTCAAAAGCCGGAAAATAAAATCGATACGACTTTATCGAAAGCAAAAAGCTGATAAAAAAGCGAGAGCCACGTTTGTCGAACAAACGTGGCTCTCGCTTTTTGGTTGTCAGGTTCAGGGTTCAGGGTTCAGGGTTAGCCCGCGAGACGTGCTGCCCTTTGATTGTTTGCAAAAGAAGGGGGCAGGTTCTACAGATCCTACGGGGTAGTACGACGCATTTCGTCATCCTGAGCGGAGAAAAATGTCGTATGTTAAAAAATGGCTTATCTGAAACAGGAGAACTGAGTCGAAGGATCTA
>OLNZ01001352.1_pt1 | contig 17848 bp, 28 predicted proteins | sample 1672981 | NCBI WGS metagenome assembly OLNZ01 (sample SAMEA3136743, study PRJEB25190) | human gut metagenome | biome: human gut; feature: human-associated habitat; material: faeces | place: Austria | collected 2013 | reverse complement strand
CAATCGAAAGACTAAAACGACCTAAAAATTCATCTATGTATTTTTGAGTGTGCTTGAATAAAATAAAAAAATTACACAAAATATAAAAAAGTACTTGAAAATTATTATTAATTATTGTATAATGCAAAAGTACAAAAAAATTAGTTATCAATTTTCTGGTGATGATGACATTTAGGGTAATACCTGTTCCCATTCCGAACACAGAAGTCAAGCCTAAATGTGCCAAAAATACTTGTGGGTTACCCTGCTGGAAAGATAGGTTGTTGCCAGATTTATATATATTCCTCGTTAGCTCAGTTGGTAGAGCGCTCGGCTGTTAACCGATAGGTCGTTGGTTCGAGCCCAACACGAGGAGCCAATTCGAATTTTCGTCGAACTTTTTGAAACTCAGTTTCAGCAAGGGTTCGACGATTTCGTATTTTATACGGAAAAATTGCAAATTTTATAAATATTTTTCTCGAAATAATGTTACAGGTCGATTTAACAATCGGCTTTTTTTGCGTCTATAAGACACAAAATAGCCTCAAACACTTGATGTAAAGGAGGTTTTATGGTATGATAATCACAGTTAATAAAAAAATAAGTATGGATAAAGATTTACTTTCTAGAATTAAATGGGCATGTACTTTTAGTAATTGTGTACCAAAGATAAAGAATGGTAATCTGAGAATGATAGAAAAAACAAATTTGGCTTATATTGAGCCACATAGTGTTATTATTAAAGAAAAGTTATATTTATTTTTTAATAATCATGATTTTTTCTATGTTGGAAATTTATCAAATAAGTTTCCACTCTCAAGATTAAAAGATGTTATCGGTAGCAACTAATACTAAAAGTTTATTAATTTCAGTTTGAATCTTACATCATAATAAATGGTAATGATAATTAGTGTTAGTTAGCTTCTATGCAACTAGCACTTTTTTTATTAGGGGGAATATTAATGGAAGCACTAGAGCAATTAGTTCATGCAAACAAAAAAATGGCAGGTATTTATATTAGAGTAAGTACAGAAGATCAAGTAAGAGAAGGTTTTTCTTTAGGAGAGCAAGAAGAAAAGTTAAAGCAATTATGTAAGTATAAAGATTTTGAAATTTATAAAGTTTACAAAGATGCTGGAATATCTGCAAAAGATATGGAACACAGACCACAGTTTCAAAAAATGCTTGAAGATATGAAAGCAGGTAAAATAAATTATATAGTAGCTTATAAATTAGATAGAGTAACTCGTAGCGTAAGAGATTTGGAAACACTTATTAGTACATTAGAGCAATATCATTGCTATTTGATATGTGATAGAGATGACGTAAACACTTCAACAGCCAATGGTAGATTCTTTGTTAGAATGTTAACAGTATTATCTCAATTAGAAATAGAAATTGTATCTGAAAGAACTAAATTTGGTATGGCAGGAGCAATTAAAGCAGGACACATTCCAGGTTCATGTCCACTAGGATATTATAGAGATAAAGACAAAGTATGCAGAGTAGATCATTCTACAAAAGATATTGTAGTTAGAATTTTTAATATGTATTTAGAAGGTAAATCTTATCAAACAATTGCAAATATATTAGATAGAGAAAAAGTTTTATATCAAGAAAAGAAAAAATGGACAGATGGCGCAATAAAAAGGATTATTCATAACAGAGTGTATGTAGGAGATTTTGAAAGATATAAATATGATGCTAGTAAAGAAACAGAACTATATATGGATGTAGTTGAACCAATCATTTCTAGAGCTATGTGGGAAGAAGTTCAAAATCAAACAACAGTCAATCAAAAATCATTTTCCAGAGACAGAGTTTATATATTTTTTCAGAAATTAATTTGCCCTGAATGTGGTAATATAATGACTTGCAAAGGTAGTGGTGGGGAAAAGAAAAAGTATGTTTATTATCACTGTACTAAATGCAAAACCTATTTTAGAGAAGATTTAATTGAGGAGTGTTTGATTGAATACATACTTGATTTAATAGAGTATGATTATAATGTAAATAAATTCTTTTATCCTATCTTAGCTGAGAAAAAAACAAGTGAAACTGAGAAGATAGAAAAAGAAATTAAGTTGCTAAATGAACAAAAAGATAGACTAAAAAAAGCCTATATGAATGGTGTTTTGGAGATTGAAGATATATCTGCTGACTATAAGTTAATTGATGATAAATTAGCGAAATTAGAGAGTCAAAAACTAGATGCTCTTGATTATGATAAGGAAATATATAACCCTGCACATTTACTTGCTCAAAGGGATATTGAAAGAGAAAAATTAACAGAAAAAGGTATGTATAAGGACTTATTATTACAACTTTGGATGCAAAAAACGAAAGATGAAAAACAATCTTTTATATCCAAATTTATTGATACTGCTGTTCTAAAAAAGAATGATGAGGGAGAGTTTTATATAGATAAAATAAATTTTAGAAGTAGCTTTATAGAACAAATTGATAAATTATATGGAGAAGGAGTAATTGATATACCTTCTAAAATAGAAGCAGATGGAAATATTGATGATGTAAAAGTAAGTGTTAATTTAAATAATAAGCAATTAGATGAGTACATAAATGAGATGAAAAAAGAACTAAACATTAATTATTTAGACCTTGGCGAGTATTATTATCATGATGAACATTTTGATGAAAATTATGATACAAAAACTGAAATTGCTACAATAAAAAACAAGGCTGTTGAATTCAAATTAAAGAAAAATGAGAAAGCAATAAGGATGATTGCGATAAAAAATAGGAAGAATTTTTTAGCTAAAGAAGAATATAAAATGAGACTTGGAGTTGTTACAAAAGTTAATAAAAACAGAAGTAAAAAGTAATTAAAAAAATCAAAAAGGAGTGAAATAAATGGATAAATTGGAAAATAAAGAAACAGATAATAAAGAAATTTATGATGAAAATAACGGATTATATTACACAAAAGTTGGAGATTATTATTATCCAAACATAGTTGTAAATGATGAAGAAAAGGTTACTTTAGGTAAGTATGGAAGAGCAAGATTGCAATATCTAAAAAGCCATAAACGTGGTTTATGGTCTGAATTAATAATGACTGAAAAACTAACAAAACATCTAAAAGATGTTGATGATAATGCTAGTAATAAGGTAAAAAATATTGTTAATAATCTTGCTAAGAAGGACAACATTCCTATCTATTATGACGGAATTATTGACCAACTTGAGTGGGTTAAAACCATGAATAACTATAAAAATATTGCAGAAGAATTAGTCTACAATGAACTAATTTACTGTTAATTAAAGATGACCAATTTGTGTAAATAAGTTGGTCATTTTTTTTAATTATAAAACTAATAAAAGGTTCTTTTAGTATGTAATATTTATAAACAATATTATTGTAAAAGTATGAAAAAATTGTCCTAGCGAGCACTGAATTTGGGTGACCGCGAAATCGCTTTTCACAAAATTCTACTTTTATGGGGATACCCCCAATCCCTTTATAAAAAATTCTATAAGAGCAAAAAAATTTTTATACTAAAAATGTGCTAAGGGTTTGGGACAAAGTCTCATAGTAACAGAATGTGAAATAGACGAATTACGGCTAGCCACATTCAGTGCTTGCTGGGACAAAATTTCTTTATTAAAATGTTAAAAAAAATTTAAAGTATAACTTTGCTTATTTTATGCTCTTTTTCGGCTGTAAGCCTTGTAATTGCATAATTTGGAGGGGTTGCAAATAGTCTAGCATTATGATACATTGTACATAAATAGCGTTGAGATAAATTATGGTAAACATCGTATAATTTTGGAAAGTCGGTACAAAATATGGGTTTATTTAAAAGTAAAAAACAAGAAGTTAATCAAATAAACAATAAGGAATTGAAAGAAAAGTTACTAGATAACGCTTTAGCTTTTTTAGTCAATGCAAATGAAATTAAGACAGAGGATTTTAAAGGTATACAAGCAAAATTTGGTTATTTATTAATGCTAGAAAATCATGGAATAGAAGCTTTATTTAAAATAATAAAAGACGATAAAATTTTTTATTTTGCATTTCAACAAAATACATTAAGATTTTTAGATATAAGTGAACAACAATTTGAGTCTGTAACACAGCATATGTTAGATTTGCATGTAAATAATGCATAGAGCAAATAATGATTAATTAAGGAGGAAAATCTATGTATTTTAAACTAAAAGATATTGAATATGAAATCTTAAATTGTTCGGTTTCATTAAATTATGAAGATACAGGAATACGCATGTATATAGAAGTAAATGCGGAGACTAAAAATCAAGAAATTGATTTTGAATTAAGAAATGTAAGTTTATATCATAATAATGGTTTTGAAACTAATGTTCAAAAGCCAAAGCAGTTAGAGAATAAAAAGTTTGTATGGGATAATTCTAATAATGAAAAAAACGAAGAAGCAGGTTATTTTTATGTTGTAGAGCATGAAGATGTAACAAAACGAACAATAGAAATCTTAAAAGTTGATAAGAATAATATAACAATTCATTGGAGTGGTACTGCAAACATATTTTGGGATTCGGAATTTGGAGAGAATGTTCCATTTGATACAGAATTTACTACAACTATACCCATGCAAAAGAAATATAAAATAAACGCATTAGAAAAAGATAGCATTAAGATAGGAAAAAATGCAGAATTATATCTTCTAAATTTTGATGAAGTAAATGAAGTTAAAAAAAAGGTTGATGAAACAAGACAATGGAATGATTTTAATGCAGAGTTAAAATTTAAAGTAACATATGATGGAAAAGATTACTTTGGAAAAGTAGTATACAAAAACGGAAAGATTAACCATACAACTTATTTTGATGAAAAGTGTCCATTAGATGTAGTTCATGAAACAATGGGGTGGAGCGATGTTTTAAACTATGTTGATTTTTACTTTTTAGTTACGGAGAAAGGATAAAAATATATGGAAATAAATTATAAGGGAGTTCTATGCAGACTTGGAACTTATAGAGTAAATGGAGAAGATAAGCCAACATTATATTTTATTTCTTCTCCAGACGATGAAACTATGTATAAAGCAGGCTTTGAAGAATTACATTATGGCTTGTGGGGAAAAGTTTTAACAGATGAAGAATACAAAGAAATAACAAATAGATAGGAAGAAAAAGATTGTAAATTTTATTTAGTAGAAAACAATCGCTTATTTTGTACATACAATAATGAAACCTTTGAATTAAAAAATAATGAATGGATTAAAGCAAACAATAATGAAATAACCGAAAGATTAATGGGATATGATTCAAGTGAGCCAAGTGATTCGCCATACGCTATAGGAAATACAGATATAATGTCATCAATAAAAGAATTAACACTAGAAGAAACAATTGAAAAATATGGAGAAAAAACTATTCGTAAAATTAAAAAAATAAGCAAGGAAGCATTAAGGAAAATAATAATGCAAGACATAAAAGAAACATTAAATTCTTTCTTATCTGAAATATTATCAGAAATGGAAAAAAATAAGTTTAAAGGAGATTATAAAATTAATAGTGGAACAATAGAATGGAAAATACAAGATGATGTAAAAATAATAATATATCCTGGCGCATCTGGTGCCGGAAATGATGATGTGATTGACTTCTATTATAAAGATCCTAACGGAAATGAACATATGCATGATAGGTCAGATGATTATCCACATAGCAATATAATAGAATTATTGAGTGACTATAATAATAGTAAATTTGAAATAAAAGAAAAAGGATTATTAAGAAAAAAATATAAATTGGTTATTAAAAGGAGTGATGATTAATGAACGCAGAAGTATTTGTTAATAATTGCTATAAAGAAAAACAAGAAATGTTAAAAATATATTTTGATAAAGACAAGGAAACACAAGTGGGAAATCAAATAAAAAATATTGTTTCAAAAGGTATATCAAATGATGAAGTAAAGGGATTAGTAGATTCAGTTATGAACGAAGTTTTCTATACTATTCTATTAGGATTAGATGGAGAAACATCATTGGGAGATGTACAAATGCAATATAAAGTATATGATGAAAATGATAATTTGTTAGACGGAATAGAAAGCTATGTTTATGAATCATTTATGAATGAAGAATAAAGAATAAAAGGTTGGTGTTATAAATGGAAAAAGTTTTTGAAGATGAGTTTATGGAAATACAAACAGGAATGGTATCACTTTGTTTAGAGGCTCTTGAAGATGTAAATATAAAAGTGGATAAAGTATACATCTATGCTTTTTGTGATGAACATAAGACATTTTTTAATACATTTTTTGAATATAATTCACAAATTGTATCTTTTAACGAACTAGGAGTATCTGATGATATAGTAAATCAAGTTTTTGATTTAGGAATGGACGATACTGAAAAAATAGCTGATTTGTGTAATGAATATAATAGAAAAGCTCCAATTCAATACAAGTTAGTATATGATGTAAATATAAAAAGCTTTGATTCTGATTATGGTTATGATAATCTTGAAAATACAGAATTAGGCTGTGCAGGTGCTTTTATTGATTGGGAAAATGAAGTAAAAAATAGTTTAAAATAATGAATAGTTGAAATTAGATTAATGGAGGAAAATAATAAATGGAAATTGTAGGAATCAAACTAATAAAAGACGACAACTTTGTTAAATATATTAAGCCTATAAAAGATATAAATGTAATGTTAAGTATTGGCGAAATAAAAAATAGAATATTAAATAATGAATATGTTATTGAATTTGATTTAATGGGAGATGTTCATGAACAAATACGTTTAGGCACTGACCAATATACGATTAATTTAAACTTTGTTAATAATCTTAAAGATTTAGAATTATTAGGAGCAAAAATTGAAGTTTTCTTAAATGATGAATTAATTACTATGGAAAAGTTAGTGGATAAAATAAAATTCTTAAAGGAAATTGAGCAAGAGGTCGAAGAAGATATAGACAGAGAGGCTCAAGCAGAGAATAGCAAGGAGGAATGATATGAATTCATATAATAAACTACAAGTGAAAAATATTGATAAAATACAAAATAAAAAAGAAATTCCAGAACAATTACAATCTGAATTAGACAAGCATGCAGAAGAAGGTAATAAATATTTTAATAATAAAGAATATGATAAAGCATTAGAAATATGGGTGAAAGCTCTAGAGCTAATACCAGAACCTAAGAAAAACTTTAGTGAAACAGTATGGTTTTTAACATCAATTGGAGATATTTATTTTATGCAAGGAAAATATGAAGAGTCTTTTAATAGTTTTGAAGATGCAAAGAATAATTTGTCTGGAGAAGGAATTAATAATCCTTTTATATTACTTAGATTAGGACAAAGTGCATTTGAATTAGGGAAAAAAGAACTAGCAACAGAAAATTTGTTAAGAGCATATATGCTTGAAGGGAAAGAAATATTTGAAGAAGATGATAAAAAATATTTTGAATTTTTAAAGTCAAATGTTGATTTAGAAAATTAATTAAAATTACGGAGGAATAAAATATGTTAAAAATTTTTGATAAGGCACAATGGCAAATAGATGGCGGAATCCCTGAAGAATTAGTGGTTAATCACTTTAATTTGGTTTTTTTATGGTTGGATAAACACGAACTGTTAAGTGACGAAGGAAAAGAAGAATTTGATGAAGGAATAGATTGTGAAGCATCATTAAACGAAGAACAATTGACAAATGAAGGTGTTGATTTTTTAGATAAATACTATGATAAATTTTTAATGGCAGTTGCAAAAGAAAAATATGGAAAAGAAAATTCTATAGCAGAATTAGATAAACTTTATAAAGAATATAAAAATAATTAGGAGAAATAGCCTATGAATAGAATTCTAAATGAAATAAAAGAAATAATTAAACAAAACATAAATGAATACTTACCAGAAGTAAAATCTAGTGATTTAGAAGAAAATGGAACAGTTTATTATATGAACGGGAAAAATGGAACTGAATTCGATTGGTATGTTAATGAGCATTTACCTAGTTTTATGGTATTTTATAATGATAAACAAAATCTAGGAGCGGCGAAATTATTAATTTATACTAATGGAGAAGTTGTATTATATATTTATGGAGATAAGGGTAATAAGACTATTAAAGAAGTACAAACTTCAATAAAAGTTACAGAAAATGAATTATTTAATTTAGCTGTAATATTAAGAAGTGAAGCAGATGAGAAGAGCGTTTGGGATGCAAACATAGATAAAATTAATACAGATGTTGAAATAACTGAAGAACAAATAACTAAATTTCAAGATACTGAACAATATATGGAACCTACTAAAAATAGAATGAAACTTTTAAATCAAACTGCATACCTTTCTAAAAAGATATTGGAAGAAAGCTGGAAAGTCGGATATATGTATAGAGCTGAGCCTGTAAATGAAAATGATAGTGGATGGTCATTTTTAGCAGGAAATGAAGATGATGAATATTATAACGATTATAAAAATATTGCGTTGGTTAGTGTACAAGAAGTATATCAATTAGATCCAGACATTTGGAATTATATTGACAATCCAGTAGGAACAGAACTTATAAGGATATCTTCTAATGAGTTTGAGATAGATAAAAGGGATAAAGAAATATATATGGAAAAAAGAAAGGATTAAGAGGATATGGAAGAACTATTTAAAGATTTCGAATTTAACGAAAGCACCGATTACGATATAAAAGAAATATATGGCAATCAATTACCAAGTGATTATTTACAATTTATGCATAAACATAATGGTGGCGAGGGAAATGTAGGTAAAAATTCATATATGCAATTTATAAAATTAGAAGAACTCGTAGAATATAATAATGATTATCAAATTTCTAATCATTTTCCTGATTGTTTTGCTTTTGGAGGCGATTTAGGAGGAAATCATTTTTGTTATAATTTCGCAACTAATGAATATTTTGCGATAGATTGCTGTACTAATGGTTTAGAAGATAGTTATTGTAAAGCTTCATCATTATATGAATTTATTAAAAATTGGGATACGCAATTTGATGAATAAGGAGGCAAATTTATGAACTACGAAAGACCATATTATGAAGATATTAATTATCACCCACTAATGTTTTTTATGTTATATTCGGAGCAAAAGAAGAAGAACTAGAAATTTTAAGAGAACGACACAATCTAGATGAAGTTCCAGAAGGTTTAAATATGAATATGTTTACACGAGAGCAACATAGCGAATATATGGATAATTTAATAGGCGGAACTTTAGGAAAATTATTAAAAGAAGAACAACCAGAATTATATGAAAAAATACAAAAAGAAAATATTTGGGCAATTTTAAATGGAGAAATAAAGCAAGATGATAATTTGAAGTATTTACGAAACACAATAGGAGTTGTACAAGCATTTTTAGATACAGGAGCAATAGCTGTTTTAGATATGCAAACATTTTCATTATATTCAGCGTCAGAATTTACAGAAAAAATATTTTCAAAAGACCTTGATATATATTCACATGTTAAAATTTTAATTTCAAAAATGAAAGACGGAAATATATGGCTACATACAAGAGGTCTTCGAAAATTTGGGCGACCTGATATTAGCATAGAAAACATTCATGAGTCAGATGTTGATAAAGCAGTAAGAGTGGCTAATCAAATGATTTTTTATAGTTCATTAGGTGTACTTTTTAACAAGAAAACAAAACTTCATACACATAAAGAAGAGACTTTTATTGTTAATCCTAAATTTATAGAAGATTATGAAAATATTGATTTTAATAATGCTTATTGTAAATTATTGTGGGAGGAATGTGAACAAGTAATTTAAAATAAATAGAGAGGAATTTAAAATATGGGAATAGAAATTAAAATAAAACAACCTGAAAAGAAAATTGATATATATAGAATTGAAGAATTATGGAAAAACGCATGTACAAATGCTTTTGAAGGTGAAACAAGTCCTAGAATAGGAGTTCAAGATGATTTTTATAGAATGAAACTTCAATTTATAAATACAAGTAAAGAGTATGATGAAAAAAATCACAAATTTTTGATACAGCAAATGTATATATATTATTTGACAACAACAATTATGGTAGTGGAATACAATTATGGTTTGAAGATGATAATATTCGTATGTGGACATCATTTCCAACAACATATAGTGAAATTATAAGTCTATATAAATTAGTAAATATTATTTGTAATGAATTTGGTATAAAAGAATTTTATAGAGGAAGTGTAGGAGAATTTAAATTAGTAGATACAAGCCAATTAAATTGGTTTATAGAGCTTGGTATAAATGATACACTCTTAATGCTAAATAGAATCAAAAAACAAATAATTGAAGGTGAAGCTAGTGATGAGTATATTGCAATCAATGGAGTAGTTAATCCTTTAAGTATAACACTTGATAACTTAAAAAGTTGGGGAATAGATTTACCGTTGATGGATAATATGGAAAATATTACAACTGTAATAAAGAATTATGAAAACTTTATGAATGAGATTCAGCAAAAGGATTTATTCTATGCGGTATTTAAACTGTATCAAGTAAATAAAGATGAAAAACAATTTATTAACGGATATATTTCAGTAGCAACAGATTGTGATACAGTATTGCCACAAGATCCAACTAGTGAATTTTATTTTGCGGCTAACAGATACGATACAAGTAAAATAGATAATTTTTATGCAACGGTAGAAAATAGCGAAGGCAAATTGGTTGAGATTGAATATGAAGAATTTTTGAAAAAAATTGATTTTGAAAAAAGAGAAAAATATGATGGTAACCACTTCATTGTTAGTTTAAGTACTGGCGATATAGAAAAACTAATTAGTGAATAATATAATAAAGTAATAGGAGGGCTAATTTATGAATAATTGCATTAGCAAATTTATAGAAAAATTTAAACCAGGAGAAAATTTACAAAAGCCAGATGAAGAAATCTTAAACTTTGGTAGACAAATGTTGCCAAAAGAAATAATAGAATTATGGGAAGAATACGGATTTGGAGAATATGGAGATGGCTTACTTAAGGTAGTAGATCCTAGAGAATACATGAACAGTTTATATACATGGTTAGGTCAAAAAGATTTTAATAAAATACCAATAATAGTAACAGCTTTTGGAGATATATTCTATTATAGAAAATTAGAAGATAATGAAAATGACGTGTCTTTATTAAATATACATTATAGAAAAATTGATGTTTGTGGATATTCTTATCAAGAATTTTTTGAAGGATATATTTTAGATGATGATGTTATAAAGAATGTGTTAAGAGCAGATTTATATAAACAAGCTGTAAAGGAATTAGGAAAACTTGACTATAATGAAATATTTTTCTTTACACCTGCATTAGTTCTAGGTGGTGGAGAAGATATAAAATATGTAAAGAAAGGTAATGGTGCAGTTCATCATCAGGTTTTATTGCAAATTGGTCAGTAACCATAGCAATATTGCAAATTTACATAAATATGATATACTATAATTGTAGCAGAGTTTTCTCTCATTTGGAAATCTTTCTACATCATCCGTCATCCGCAACTAAGACAAATCCTCCACACTTGGAGGTAGAAAGGAAAAAATATGTTACCGTTTTATCTGCAAAAGGGATACCAGCAAAGTGTTACAAGAGCTTCTGCAGAGCTCAAAGCACAGATGCCAGGATTCGCAAGAATCCAGACTGAAGCACACGAGCTCAAACTGGAACAGCAGAAGGAAGAAGAAATGCACCGCAGTGAAGCTTTTGCAAAAAGAACTGAAGAAATTGGCTATGCTAATGCATTAATTGAGGCTTCCACAAATGTGGATACAGCAATAGCTGAAGCCAAGATGGCATTAAAGGGAGCCATAGTTTACAAGAAGTAACAAATTGAAGACGTACCTTCCATTAGGGTGCGTCTTCAATTATATATATAATGTAATTTAGAATATTATCAACATAAATGGTAGATAAAAATTGACAAAAAAATATCTTAATGTTATATTGAAAACAATTTAATAAAATAGGAGGCGATAACAATGACAAAAGCAAAAATCAATTTCATTGGTCACCTTTTTATAAAGATAGATTATAAACTGAATAATCTAAAAAAATAATAATATAATAATTGTAGATATAATATACTAAAATATTTGACATTTTATAAAATATATTGTATACTATATTTAGCTTAAGCAAGTTCGTAGGAACCGAATATTGCACGGAGGTATGTGGTCGCATATCTCTATTTTTTTGTCTCAAAAAGAAAAGACAGGTGGTCGCCTGTCTAAAAGAAATTAATCTTTTTTGTTGTCTTGGTTTTCATTGTTATCATTACTTGTTAGTAATAATACAATTAATCGCCAAATTAATTCGTAGGAACTCAAATGTTGCACCTCCTTTCACAAAGATTTCCTTTGAAAAGGATAATTCAATTATAACATTTTGGAACAATAAAAACAACACATTTTCAAACAAATTTTCGGAAAAATAAAATTAAAATACCTCTTGCAAACTACAAATATTTATGTTAAATTAAACCTAAGTTAAAAGAGCTGTAACACAAATTTATATTTATAAAAATTTGTAAACCTCAGCTGAAACGGAGCCATAAGAAAAGGTTAGTCATTTGGCTAACTTTTTTTGTGTATTATAAAGAAAGTAATTTATTTTAAATAATTGAATTTAGACTAATTTTATGGTATAAATAAGAGAATATAAAAAACAGGATTCAAGGAGAAAAGTAATGATTATAAGAAATGCAAAAATAAATGACATAAATCAAATTATACCATTAATGTTACAGGTTTCCGAAATGCATTATAGTGAAAGAAAAGATATTTTTAAAGAAAAAGGCGTTGAAAAAATCAAATTGGAATTAAAAGGTTCACTAGAAAATAATGAAAATATCTTAGTAGCAGAAGAAAATAATAATATAGTTGGAGTTGTAATTTTTAAAATTAAGATTGTAAGAGAACATATTAATTTAATAGATAGAAAAGTGATATGGATAAATGAATTAGTTGTAGATGAAAAGTTAAGAGGAAAAGGAATTGGAACAAAATTGTTTAATGAAACTAAAAAATACGCAAAAAATAATAAGTGTGATGCTGTAGAATTAAACTGTTGGGAATTTAATGAAAAGGCGCTTAGATTTTATGAAAGATGTGGAATGAATACACAAAGAAGGATAATGGACTTAAAAATCAATATTTATGAATAAAAGCATATAGAAAGGGAGAATTACTAAAGATATACCATCTAATGTTGTAGCTGTTGGTAACCAATGTAGAGTTTTAAAAAAATTTAAGTAAATATTATAGGAGTAAAAATGAAAGTTATTTTTTTAGATATTGATGGAGTCTTAAATTCAGATGAATATTTTGAAAAGATTAATAATTTAAATGTGAATGGAATTGAAAAAGAAGTAGATGTATTATTAATGCATGAAAAAAATGATATGAGTAAATATTTTGCTCCAAATAGAGGTACTGCATTATGATAAGATGTAAATGGTGTAATTTAAATAATCCTAAATATATAGAATATCATGACAATGAATGGTGTAAACCAAATTTTGATGATAAATATTTATTTGAAATGTTAATATTAGAGTCTTTTCAGGCAGGCCTTTCTTGGGAATGTATATTAAATAAAAGAGAAGATTTTAGAAAAGCATATGATAATTTTGATATTGAAAAAATTTGTAATTATGATAAAATGAAAATACAGGAATTATTGTTAAATGAAAAAATAATAAGAAATAGATTAAAAATAAATGCTAGTATAAATAATTCTAGAATATTTAAAAAAATACAGAATGAATATGGAACTTTTCACGAGTATTTAAAAAGTTTTACAAATGATAGAATTGTTTATGAAACAGGAAAAACGACATCAGAGTTATCAAATAAAATTTCAAAAGATTTAAAGAAAAAAGGAATGAAATTTGTTGGCTCGACAATAATATATTCGTATTTACAAGCAATAGGAATTATTTATTCACATGATGAAGAATGTTTTTTATTTAAAAAGTGATAAATTTAAAAATAGTTTTAAAGCCAAAAGAAAATGGAGCAGTATCGAAGTGGTCATAACGAGCCTGACTCGAAATCAGGTAGTCCGAAAGGGCCCGTGGGTTCGAATCCCACCTGCTCCGCCAAAATATCAAATGTAAATTTTAAATTCTTAATTTTAAAACAAAAAACAAGTATACAATTAGTCTAAAGAATAATATAATGCTAAAAGATAAGGGGGAAGAAAAATGAAAGTAATATTAATAAATGGAAGCCCAAAAGAAAAAGGCTGTACATATACAGCTTTAAGAGAAATAGAAAAACAATTACAAAAAAATAATATTGAAACAGAAATATTTTGGTTAGGAAATAAACCTATATCAGGATGTATAGGATGTGGGAGCTGTTTAAAAACAGGAGAATGTTTTATGCAAGATAAAGTGAATGAATTTTTAGAAAAAGTGCCAAAAACAGATGGATTTATTTTTGGTTCTCCGGTACATTTTGCAGCTACGTCAGGAATGTTATCTTCTTTTATGGATAGGGTTTTTTATGGAAGAAGAAAATTGTTTAGTAATAAATTAGGTTCTGCAGTTGTAAGTTGTAGAAGAGGTGGTGCAACAGCAGCATTAGATGAGATAAATAAATATTTTGGAATTAGTAATATGCCAATTGTTTCTTCTCAATATTGGAATATGGTACATGGAAATAATCCAGAAGAAGTATTAAAAGATGAAGAAGGAATGCAAACAATGAGAACACTAGGTAATAATATGGCTTGGCTTTTAAAATCAATAGAAGCTGGAAAAAAAGCAGGAATAAAATTGCCAGAAAATGAATCTATTATTTCTACTAATTTTATAAGATAAAATATAGAAAATCTGAGAATTAAAATTGTTCTCAGATTTTTCTTGCCATATATGAAAAAGAACGGTATAATAATAAAAAAATAAAGGAGAAAAAAATGTTACACACAATTGAAATTTATTTTTTATTATTTATTTCTTATGCATTTTTAGGTTGGTGTATGGAAGTTACTTGTAAGTTTATTCAATATAAAAAATTTATTAATAGAGGCTTTTTAATTGGACCATATTGTCCTATTTATGGATGGGGAGCGCTGGCAATTACAATATTGTTAAAAAGGTATATGGAAGATCCATTAGTATTATTTGTAATGTCAACTATTATTTGTTCAATTATAGAATATTTAACTAGTTACTTTATGGAGAAAAAATATCACGCAAGATGGTGGGATTATAGTAACAAAAAGTTTAATATAAATGGAAGAATATGTTTAGAGACATTAATACCATTTGGAATTTTAGGAGTAGCCATTATGTATGGAACTAATCCAATATTGTTTAAATTATATAATCAAATACCACAATTAGTAATAAATATTTTAACAGTTATATTGTTTATTGGATTTATAGTAGATAATATTATTTCATCTAATATCATATCAAGTATTAATGTAGAGGGAAATAAGTTAATAAAAGATAATACAGAAGAAATAACAGAAAAGATAAAACAAGTTTTAAGACAAAAATCATGGTTACATAGAAGATTAATAAATGCATATCCAGGCTTAAAAGATATTAAGGTAAAGATAAAGAAGGTAGAACAGAAAATAGATGAGAGAAGAAAAAGAAAAGAATAGAATAATAACAGAGAGAACGAAGAAAATAGGTGTATTTGATTCTGGAATTGGAGGAGCAACAGTTTTAACAGAATTAGTAAAAGTACTTCCAAATGAAGATTATATTTATTATAGTGATTCTAAAAATAATCCATATGGAGATAAAACTCAGAAAGAGATTATAGAAATATGTAATAATATTGTTCAATTTTTTATACAAAAAAATTGCAAAGCTATTGTAATTGCTTGCAATACAGCAAGTGCTGAAGCGGTTACATATTTAAGAAAAAAGTATAAAACAATTCCATTTATTGCGATAGAGCCGGCTTATAAGATGGTTTATGATTATGCTTATGATGAAGCAACTTTAGTTATGGCAACAAAAGGAACAATTGAAAGCGAAAAATTTAATTTATTATATAAAAAATATAATAATCATAAAACTAAATTATTGCCTTGTATAGGATTGGCTGATGTAATAGAAGATGGAAATAAGGAAAAACAAAAAGAAGTATTAGAAAAGATGTTGGGACAATATAGAGGAAAAATAAAAAATGTAGTACTTCGGTTGTACACATTATCCATTGATAGTACAAGAAATTAGAGAAATATTAGGAGAAAATATACAATTTTTTAATGGAGCGCCAAGGCTTGCAAAGCATTTATATGAAGTTTTAGAAGAAAATGATTTATTGGAAAATAATAATGGATATATAGAATTTTATGATTCAAAAAATTCAGAAAAAAAGAAAGAAAGATTTTTTAATATTATAAAAAAGTAATGGAGGAAGATGTAAGATGGATAGAAAAATAAAAAACATTATGAAGATGGGAATTTTAGTATTAATTTGTATGACAATTATTGGGTGGTGCAATATATCTTTGTGTGCAACATCAAAGGAAAATAATATAAAAAGCGAAGCGGAAAAATATGCTAAAGATATAGATTTAAATAATATAAATAAAGAAGATATTTTAAATGCATATGAAGAAATTAGTCAAGAATATACAAATGAAGAATTATCAAACTATATAGATGAATATAAAGAAGAAATAAAACAACAGGGAATTAGCGAAGAAGCAATAAATGCAGGAAAAGAAATATTAAAAACAACAGATAAAGAGAGTGTAAAAGAGATAATAAAAAACGACATTGATTTTGATAAGATACAAGAAAAAATAAACAGAGGAGCTACCATAAATCAAGCAGTAAGAGAGTCTATACAAGAAACAAGTACAGATAAAAAAATAGAATTAGGAATTAAAGTATTATTAGCAAATAAAATAGTAAGAATTTCATTAATTATATGTGTTATTATTTTTGTATATGAAATTATAGTAAGATGGATTATTTACAAAAAAGCTGGAAGACATGGATGGGCAGCCATTGTACCGATTTATAGACAAATAACAATGTATAAAGTTAGTGGTTTATCACCATGGCTTATCTTATTAATATTGATTCCAATAATAGGAGCATTTATAATAGCGATAATTGAGATAATTCAAAAATTTAAATTATCAAAGAAATTTGGAAAAGGTGTATTATTTGGATTTGGATTGCTATTTTTACAACCAATTTTTGAAAGTATAATAGCTTTTAGTAAAAAAATAAAATATAAAGGATAATAAAAAGAAAAGATATTTTTGCATTAGAACAATTTAACAAACTCATATATTTTTAGTACCATTTAAAAATTATTTATGAAAATACTGTATAAATAATAATTCAATTGGGTAAAATTTATTCAAAAGAAAGGAATGGTGCGTTTATGGAAAATATAGTAAAAGACTTAAATGCTTTTTTATCTGACTTAAATGTATTTTATCGAAAATTACAAAATTATCATTGGAATGTATGTGGAAAAGACTTCTTTGTATTACACAGCAAATTAGAAGAATATTATGATGAAGTAAACGAACAAATTGATGAAATAGCAGAACATATCTTAATGTTAGGAGAACAACCACTAGGAACAATGCAAGACTATTTAAATAATACTTGTATAGTAGAAGCAAAAAATGAAAAAATAGAAGAAAAAGCTATTTTTGAAAATATTATAAATGATCTAGGGACATTATTAAATAAAGTAACTAATATAAAAGAAGAAGCAGATAAGCAAAATATGTATGCTACATCAAGCTTAATGGATGAGTATATAGAAGGATATATGAAGAAATTATGGATGTGCGGACAACGAGACAAGGGGGACAGGTCTTAAATGGGACAAGGGGGACAGGTCTTGGGACAAAGGGGACAGGTCTTAAGTGTCTCATATATTTGG
>OLNZ01001350.1_pt1 | contig 17858 bp, 21 predicted proteins | sample 1672981 | NCBI WGS metagenome assembly OLNZ01 (sample SAMEA3136743, study PRJEB25190) | human gut metagenome | biome: human gut; feature: human-associated habitat; material: faeces | place: Austria | collected 2013 | reverse complement strand
TTAGGTCAAAATATTTTAATGATAAATTATATTAAAAGAATATTTAAAACAGCGTATGCTAGTTAGGTCAATTCAGTTTTTAATTTTTTTAAAAAAAAAAACGAGATGGCAGCACTTGCTTTTCCTCCTCGTTCAGCAGTTGATCTATATCTCAGCTCGCACACTGACGTAAAGCTAGCTTCGTTCAAGACTTAAGAACTTCTTGTTCTTTGAAAAAAGAATATTTAGTAAGTCCTCCTTATACACACCATATCCCAGCCAATATTCACACACAGGGGACTAACCGCCCTTGGTGCATGCCTGCACCTCCACGTTTAGCCAAAGCCATAGGCTTCCAACTTGCCCTGACAACATCTTTCGTTGCACCTTTCACCTGCGATAGATATTTACACATTTCATGTACAGTAAATTGCTTTTTTCGCACTAAACGCAATCATAATTGTTAATAGAAGCGTAAATTTAGGCTACTTGGACTGCCGTCTGTTCTTATACACATCTTGCGATGCTTCAATTACGCAAAGGCTTTAGCGATCTTCACTCATTGCCCTTACCACTGTCTCCAGTAGTGGGATATGTGGGTACGCCCATGTTGGTCTCCCGATTTGCCCCGAACAGTTTAGCATTGTTTTTGACACTGATATAGCTGCACCTATAACTCCCTTGCCACTGAGCGGCTCCGAGCGGGTTAGTTACCTAACTAGCTAAGGATTTCACCTGTTCGCATCTCTGCTGATCGGAATTCTATCCCTTGAGTTATATTCCAGCCAGTGTGGTCGACACACTGTTTTTCATCTGGTTCTAAATATTCCCTTTTCAAAGAACAACGCACTTTAAACCCTAACGAATGGAAAGTGCTAAACATCCGTCCCAGCCCCAGTGGGAGTGACTCACATTTTTAGTAATGTAAGCAACTGAACAGTCTACGATCAGTCAAACGGCTTGTGTTCTTAACAATAGTATTAGGAGGGAATCCACAGGTTGGAGCTGATATTTTTCCGCCACACCTAAGAGCTATTGTCCTACTACGAGTTGCTTCATCCTTAGGTAATATACAATTCGGACAACACATAACGTTTTGCTACGGTTCTTTATAGTGCCTTTTCCAAAATGGGTAGCTATTGTGTAAGATACATAAGTATCGGAGTTGACACAACGGACACTTTAACTATTTTTTTACTTCCTTCGGGGCTTCCCCTCTTTAGGACTCCACCAGCGTAGAAGATTGCCTTTTATAAACTCCTTAGGACTGAAAAATCTATAGTGAAGGAAAGTGATAAATCCTTTTTTCAGTCCTAAGCAGTCTATAAAAGATAGACTACTAATTATGAAAGGAATGTGTCTGCAATTCGCTTTTACCAAATGTCTGTTTTAAACAGTGAATGATGGTTGCCTCGTCACCAAACTCGGTTGGTTTGCAGAATAACTATTTTTTTCATTCTTTATAAATATATTATACACTACTTGAGGACTAAAAGTCAACTCTTTTGTGAAATATTTTTGAGATAAGTTTTTGTAAGGCATATTTATCAAACTTATCAAAAATCTATGCCACATTCTTTTTAAACAGGAGAAAGAGTAAACTCATTTCGCAAACTGTTATGGCTCGTTTTCCACAGTGCTTAATTAGAAGGATCTTTCTCTTATGGCTTTGGCTTGTGAACTATCACTACCTACCAGCCTTACTAATTAAGTCTTATACATTTCCTTTTTATTCTTTTTTTATTTACAATATAATTATATAATAATTATCTCATAAAAGTCAAGTATTTTTTTTAATTTTTTTATAGAAAATTTGATAGCCTAACCCTTACTATCTTGGTTCATACTCCCTAATTGCCGACTTTATACTGCGTATTGCTTCACCCAAAGGATCATCTCAAGCACATATAGAACCTTCCCAATCCTAACTTTCTGCTCATAATAAGTGTTGCTTACGCACTATTTAGTCCCGTGTCCTCTGTTGCTTTCTAAATAGCCACATCTTATGTCAGTTGAAAGATGGCTTTAAACTGACTGGTAAAACCACATCATTCTTATTTCTCTTTCATTTTATATTAAAATTATAAATCATTTTGCCACGAATGGTCAAGTCTTTTTTTATAATTTTAATTAAATATTTAGTAGCCCGCCCAAGGACTTTCACCAAGGGACGCCAACTCGAGGTTCAAAACAAATTATTGCTAGATGACCTGTTCGATTACCCTCTATATGAGCTGACCATTATTTTCTTTAGCGTGTCTATATTCCACCACGGACTAATTATTACCTTACTCTCAAAGTCCCTACTTGTGCAGTATTGTGATAAACCGAAGTTTAAAACTTATTACTGGTCAAGTTTTTGCCAATGAACCAAGCAATTTTGATTCACCCACCATCATCTGCAAGGTTTTCGCTCAAACCCCAACCCCCTGAAAGGTTATTAGACGAGCTATGATGGTGCCACCCTCTATCGTCCCGATAGATCCTATTTAAGAGGCACTGAAACGGCTGAGCCACACGTGTTGTTAGATACTCCCGATTGGAAGCAGTGCTATCTCAGATCGCAGACAGGTGTGCCATTCAGTTTCTTGACTTACCCTGCTGCTACATCGCCACAATATGTTAGAGAACTTAGATGCCTTCCGTCCTACAAGCCTTCAACTCGGACCGCCGAGGCTCTTCCCCATTGGCTTTGAGGCTCTTCCATACACCTTTGGGTTCTTCTCTCTAACACATTGTGCCGATGGTTTCAACATTCTCTTATATGAAAGAATGATACCCCCTGAGATTTCATTCTCTCATATAAAGGAAAGTTGTTATTGACATTTTCCTTGGTTTGTTATTGCTTATCAACAAAATCTTGCGTCAATTCGCAGTTATAATGTCAGCGTTGGGTCGCCTACCCTCTGTCAGCTTGCAGGTTTCTGACTCCATCTTCAAGTTTGTTTTAGATTTATAGTAGGGATTACTTCATAACAGGTTCAGGCTTACTCTGGAACTCTTGTCCCTACCCCAAGGGGTTAAGTCAAGTTTAGTTATTTCAATCTCCAGTTCACATTTCAAACTTGGTAAATTGTTGAGAAAGGAATTATAGATACGGCACCGATTTACACTATAACACTTCTTAATTTATTTCTCATTTCTTTATAAATAAATTATAAACTTTTTTGCTATAAGAAATCAAGTATTTTTGATAATTTTTTCTTAAAAAGTTTGGCAATTGAAACAAAATCTTCCAATTACTTGACCTTTTGCATTTAGGATTTGACCACTTGTTGCACCCTTTTTTTGCAATCCATTTTCTTCAAGAAATTTGTCAAGACTTGCTTTCATTTCTTTTAACAATGTCCCACCAGTTGCACCAAAATATTTTGTACCTGTTGGGCTTACATCTCTTGATAAGAATTCAATTTCATAACTATACTTTTTATTCATAACTATCACTTTCCTTTCTATAAATAAAAAATCTTTTTTTCTTTTTTACAATATAATTATATAATATATTCGTAGGACTTTGCAAGTCTTTTTTGAATATTTTTTTCAAAAATTAAGTAGACATTTTCTTTCTGGAAGAAAATGAATAAAACACCATCAAGATTTCTTTATACTTATTCTTGATTATAAGAAAAGCTGATGCCAAGACCACTCTCATCTTGTGCCTTAGGGTTTATATTCAGCTACAAATAACACAAACACGTGGTCGGCAAGCTATGCCACGCCTCTTCTGCCGGGCTATGTGTTATTACTTTTACAAAAGCACGAGTGAGAAATGACCGCTCTCATTCATTCCACTTTACTTCGCACCTAACTCACTATTGCACTTCAGAATCTAATAGATATCCTACTGGGCTCAGACGTTCTCGCATCAGCTTCGGGTAATCACTCTATTGAAAAATATAATCTTAATGAATGACCAGAGTTGCACTGGTCTCAACCCCTCTCAGTTCAATTATATTTTTCTCAACTTTTGTAATTAAATTATAAACGATTTTGCCATCTTCGGTCAAGTCTTTTTTTATTTTTTTATGACGAAAATTACAAAATGTCTGTTAAAGGTCTTGATGCAGGATCAACCGTGCGACCTTAATAACCATAAGAAAAAATGATAAGGTGGTTTAATAACCTATGTTTCACCACACGTTTACCGATTGGCTACGGCTTAACGGAGAGGCTCGGTCCTCCCATCGCTATCTATATTTCAAATAGCACACATATCATTTTTAAATCTTTGAATCGAGCATAAATCCACGTCCTTTGTTCAGTCCCCCACAATTTCTTTCAGCTCGGAATCGGACTGGTTGCCAAAAAGCTGGAGCAGTAGAGATCACCAACTACCGTTGCAGCAAGTACACTTATACAGTGTGCTTAAGGACAAATCCCCAAATTAAAATCTTACTAATTCCCGCTGACACCCTCCTGCTCCATTAATGCAGTGTATGCCCCCACACAACTCCAGATACTATCGCTTATGTCTATGAAGTAACACGCTCCATATCACGAACCCTACTAGGTGATGTCCTAAAGGACCTCCAACCTTTCGGTCAGTCTGGTGAGTTAGCTGTTTACAGCCCAGCCGCACGACCGCCGTACGCCAGTCAGGAATAATTTTTTTCTTAACTTTATAAATAAATTATAAATGATTTTACTATTTTAAATCAAGTATTTTTGATAATTTTGAGTATTAAAAAAACGCATTAGTTTTTATCATCTGGTGCGTCTTTTTCATTTGTATCTTTTTTATTCTTTGAACTTCCACACATACCCGTAAGCTGTTTTTCTTTTTCCATTACAGCACTCGTTTATATGCTTATTATTTTCAATCTTGCCAATCGCCTTGCCTGCGATTGAACAGTTTTTATATGTGGCAATATATTCTCCATTTTTAGAATATTGCTCAACTTCTTTGTAAACAATCTTTTCTTTCTCTTGTTTGCTTTTTGTGCGTCCAAAAAAGATGTCTATTTCTTTCTTATGGCTTGGTAATCCTCTAAATTCAAGCCATCTTCTTATGGTTGTTTCACTAACTTCATAAATACTACTAATGGATTTGATAGTATCTGTTTTTATAAGACACAATAATTCTTCCCTTTCAGGAACTGTTCTAGTCTCTTTTATCTTACAGAATCTACATATTTGCCCATTCCACGATTTTGGACCACCGCACCTTGGGCATACTGCTGTCTTATCTTTTTTCTTTTCGTATCTGTTAATTATATTGAGATCTTCATCTATTTGACAATTTGTATAGTTAACAACTTCCCACTCATAGTAATCTTCATTAAAATAGCTATCTTTGAAAGATATTTCTATTTCTCCACAATGATATCCTCTATGACAATTTGGGCAGAGCAAACAACACTTTCTTAATTCATCTCTTATTAAGAGCCACTTTTTAGGACTTGTCATATTCATCTGACCAATTGTAAAGTCCTTATTAAAATTTATGTGGTGAAAATCATACATCGTTGGATTAGAAAAGACCACTCCACAATTACTACATTTTCCACCCAATGATTCTACAGCTCTTTGCCTAATAAGAAAACGCCACGCTTTTCTCTTATCTCTGTAATAAAAACTCATATTTCTCCCTCCACTAATATAGTATTTAATGGTGGAAGAAATATAAGAAATGATACCTAAATATGGTGGAGGCGGAGAGAATCGAACTCTCAAAAAAACCTTGCAAGGGTTTCAGTTTCCCGTTAGCTTACGCCCCCTTAACTGGTGCTGGAGGTAGGATTTGCACCCACGAAGGTTTCCCGATTGATTACAAGTCAATTCCATTTGTCTACTTTGGTACTCCAGCGTTATAATAATAGTATTTAGAATGCCCTCGACTCAAAACCCATAAAGATTTTAAGTCGAGCGACATTTATTCAAAGATAAGATTGGTGTTTTCTCTCCCTTTCTCACTTTGGAGGTTGGTCTTGAGTAAGATTGGTTCTATCTTTCTCTCCACTTCAACGCCATAAGTTATTGTCTGGGCTTGTGAGAATAGCTACTTCTCTACTAAATCTTATCTTTTTATAAATTGAATTTTTCCTTTTCAATTTACAATATAATTATATAATATTTTTCTATCTAAAGTCAAGTGTTTTTGATAATTTTAGGATTGCTTTATTTTTTCTTTTGAATGGACTTCTACTTATAGGCTATACTTCCACCTTTATAGACCGAGCCTAACATAAAATTATCTATTATTGTCTTGGGTTATTAGCCCAATAGTTTAAAATATATCTACATAGTTGTTCGAGATTTGGTAAAATTTGATCATATACGTCCCACTTTTCTAATTTATTGCAGTCAGTTTCAAACAAATCTCCAATCATTATCTCATATTCGGCTTTTGACCAGAAAGAATACATAGCTTCTTTTCTTACGGCTTCTTTGAAATCTTCAACTGAGTTCCATATTTTATTTCTTAATTCATCAATACCTTCACTGAACCTAACGCTTTGAAAGATGTTAAAATTTTCAATCCTTTTTGCATTAAAATCATAATTAAGCACATACCATTTCATTTTTTCACTCTCCTTTTCTTTTTTACAATATAATTATATTATATTTATCTACACTTATGCAAGTATTTTTGATAAAATTATAAAGATAATTGTTTCCGTAGTAATTCTTTGGCTTTAACATAAGAATTAAAAGTAAAACCATCATAAGTATCTGTTTTAATAAGATGGTCCGTATAAGGTTCCATATCACTATCGTCGTCCAATATAACAAAAGCTGGACAAGGATGCTCTTTTAACCAAGCGTCAATTTCAGCTCCTCGACATTGGTCAAGCCAAGGAGTAGCACCTATTATTCTTATATTTTTTGATAAACCAGAGTTATATAAACATCTACAAGCAAGATCGTAGTCTTTACGCCAAGTTGAAGTTATAACAATATCCGCAGTAAACTCTTTACATAGCTTATCAAGCCATAAGACTGCTTGAACATTGGATACTCTTTCATCTTGAGGATAGCATAAATCAAAATAGTATCCGTCTTTTTGTAATAGTCGTCTTGCTTTTACTGGTTCTTTATAAATCACAAGAGTATTAATCACTCCATCATAATCCAAAAATACGACAGGATTATTCATTTGGTAATTTCTCCTGTATATCGCAAACAGCTGCCATATAAAAATTATGTTGGTTGCCGTATGCTTGATTCATAACTTCTGCCCATCTACGCATAGAAAGCATTAAAAAGCCATCGTTAAAAATCGGAATTGCAAAATTTTGATGAGTATCTCCACATATTATGTAATTATTTTTTACTATCTCTTGTATTAAAACATCTTGGTGAAACTCATCAAAAGGAGCCTCATGAATTTCTGGAGTATAGCCATACATAGCATCTCCAATTTGTATTTCCTTTTGTATTTGTTCTAGATCTTCATATGTCATCCATCTAATAATTTTGGGTTTCAACATATTAATTACCTCCTTTAATGACTTTGGGCATTACCTATCAAAAGCTGTAGACGACACCATCTATTTATATTCATACGGTCTGAACAATAAGATAAATAAGCAACAAAAGAATTCCACTGTTCTTCTCTTGTCTGATCTCCCATTTCATTGTCTAAGCGTGTCCATATTGACTGAAGTGCCTCAATAATCTCTTCTTTAGTAGATGTTTCAAAAAATTTTGCTGTTAGCCTATCCCACTCTTTTTTTATTTCTCCAATCTCTTTATCTAAGTCCTTAACCTGCTCACATCGTTCTAGTAAATTATTATAATCTTCAAAAGTTACTCCCATAATATCACTTCCCTTTTTTTTATTTATTTTATATTATAATTATAAAAAAAAGACCTGGCATTCGTCAAGTCTTTTTACAAATAATATATAGATAAACGCATAAATGCGTAAAATTCTTGGTGGAGAATTCGGGTACCGCCCCCGAGTCTTACTATTCTATTTACCATAAGTTTCATTCTTACTTCACAAGTTTCGGTTGCACTCGTTCTATCCAAACCTCATACCCTTGCAACAAATCTCATAAGGCTGGTCATTATCTAAAATTAGTTTACATCAATTAGTCAATAATGAAAACTAACTGAGCATCTGTCTTTGACGTTAATACGACTATACTTTTTCTGACAGCTTACTGATACTCGTATAGAAGGTTGTTTTAGACTACGCTAAGCAGTTAACTGCAAATAGTGATTTAACACTATTAACAACTTTTGAAAATAAGTTTCCATTTATTTTTGTTTGATTATTTGACGCATAATTGCGACTTGTATTATGATAATTTCAAATAGCAATCGAATACTATTTATTCCCCATTACAATAAAAAGAATCATACATTGGAGCAAACGTTTTGATTTTATCATGAGTTAAAATTCCTATTAACTTTTCACTATTATCTATTTGCTTAATATAAATTCTCGCTCTATCAGTAGTTACAGCTGCCCTTCCTCTTGGCTCTGTCATTTTTTGTGCGATTTTTTCTAAATATTTTTCATCGGTAGTGTTTATTTCTACTGCTCCTGATTTGCCACGAATAACAAAAACAGGCTTACCATCTACTATTTTTGGTTTTGTATCAATAATACTTCCGCACCAGTCCATATGATATTCGTTATGAATGTCGGTGATTATTAGATGAGTCTTGATCATCACTTCATGCATTCTTTATCATCTCCTTTTAGAGAAGTAAAAAAATCTGCCATATCACTATTCATTTTACTTGTTACGACGTCTTCACTACGAGGGGCATCTTTAGATTTATGGTGGGGGTTAGTATCTTTCCAACACTTTAAGAAATGCTTGGATACTTTTTCTTCTGTTGAAAAATCTTTATTACAAATTGGACATATATATTTCATATAGACCACTCACTTTCTTATAATTGGCTGGGCGACCTAGATTCGAACTAGGGGAATGCAAGAGCCAAAATCTTGTGCCTTACCGCTTGGCTACCGCCCAATAATAATTGGCAGGGGTAGCAAGAGTCGAACTCACATCAGCGGTTTTGGAGACCGTTATTCTACCATTTAACTATACCCCTATTGATAAACGGCATATTTAATAGTAATATTGCATCTTAGGTCAAGGAGATTTTCTCCGTGAATTACAGTCCGTTACCAGAGCTGCGCTTTCGCTTCAAAATTCAGTTATGGGGTTACCCCTCATAAGCCTTGATTACCACTTAGTATGCACTTTAAACTATTAAATTTAACGCTCCGGACTGTTTCAGTAGTTAGCTAAACTGAGCAAAGCTCACCGGAATGACGCGCCGTCAAAACTTATAGTATAAGATGAGCATTTGATAAACTTCGTTGTCCAAATACTAATCGTCCTCCAACTTGAAAACCTTGGGAAGCCCAATCAGTATTATTTAATAATTCAACCAAATCTTCTAATGTATAATCTTTTGTTTTTGGTATAAGTGCTAATAAACTGCCATCATACCACTGATATTCACCTATATAAAAAGGTTTCATATCTCTTGTTTTGCAATTCACAAAAATAGCCGGAGATGTTAATGGTATTATTTTTCTTCCCCACTCCCACCAATTACTCTCATTAAAGTTTCTAATACCTCTTGAAAGCAATTGTTCCTTGTGTTGCAATAAATATTTATTTGGACTATCAACATACCAAGCTTTTTGTAATATACCATCGGCTTTTGTTGTTGATACGGCTATTTCAATATTGCCATCTTCTTGATAGAATATATCATTAGCACCACTAACAGCACCAACTCTAACATCAAAAAGACTATCTAGTTTTACACCACGGATTTCTCCAAAGTATAAATATCCATCACTAAAAGTAACTGGTATTGTATGTTGTTGGTTTTTTACCCATCTAAATATTACTACATTTGGATCTGCGTCTGGAAATATTTTTTCATCTCCAAATTCTTCCCAATAGGTAAAACCTCCTTCTTCATATAGCCTACGATTTAATTCTCCTGATGAGGTTGTTTTTATAAAATCTCTCGGTACTATAAAAATTAATTCACCATTATCTTTTAGTAAATCTATACATCTCCACATAAAGAATAAATATAGATTGGTTCTCTTATCCATAACCTGTGGTAATTTGTTTAATGTATCATTAGATATATGCTGATATTTAACATATGGTGGATTACCAATTATTGTATCTACCTTTTCTGTCCAATCAAAGAAATCCATCACTAAACTGCCATCACAAGCAACTTCAGGATCAATCTCTATACCAACAATATCTAAATGTTTTAATGAATTATAGAAAGCCCCATCGCCGCATGATGGTTCCAATATTTTTCCATTATTTTGTATAAGAGCTATCATTTTCTCAACGATAGTATTAGGAGTAAAAAATTGTCCTAATAATTCTTTATTCATTAGTATCCCTCCATTGTATTAACAAATCTAATGCAGGAGTTCTTTTTACATATGAATCTATAAACATATCCATAATATACTTTCTTTGTTCTTCAGTAGAACGGTCTGTAAGATTTCTATTATGTCCCCAATTACATTGGAGTTGGACCAACGCACCAATAAATGTAGAATGGACAGTATTAACCGACTGCCTGCGGAATGATACTCTTTTATGTGTCCCGAGTAGGGAAAGAAACCATCTACCTAGCCTCTCAAGAAAACTAAGGTCACATACTGCCATATTATAAACCATTGTATACCACAGTAAATAATACTAATACACAGTATCCGTCCTATGCAAAAGACCATAATTCTTTTTCCTCATACTGTCAACGCCGTTTCTTTTATGTGAAACGATAATATCCGAAGCCATAAAGGAGCTTCTACCTACCTGTTGACCAAGGCTTGCCGACAATTGTCGTACCACGGGTCGCATTTGATACAATCTCTTGCGTATATAACAACGGCTATCGTTGGGAGCCACGTCTCACCAAAAGTGCCATCTCCCAATATTAACGGGGTCTTTTGTTCAGCCGTTATTATTAAAAATCATTGCCTTTCTACACTCTCCCTACGGGCAATCTATATTAAGACACATCTTAACTTCGATCGGAACTATTATCGGCATAGCTATTACCTAAGTTCTACCGAGCTTTCACTGTCAGTCCAAAGACTTCAGAGGGCATCTTATATAAATAGTATTTATCTTTTACTTTATATCTATTGCTTCATATTGGACTATTGGAGTAATTTTATATTCATTTAAAATTCTACCTTGATAAGATTTCTTTTCACTTTCTACCAATCCATTTTCACGAAGACGAAGCATATTCCAAGTAATTTGATTTATAGTAAGTTTTTTTAGCTCCTCGTCATCTGTTTCATCTAACATCTGAGGACCAAAAGCCCTACCTCTAAAATCACTTTTTAAAACTTTCAAAATAAGTTTTTGATTATAGGAAAGCCTTATACTTGGAATATCATCAAATATTACTTTCATTAGTTTAAGAAAGTAATCTTATCTGCAATAAGTCTTAATCCATTTTTGCTTCCAATTAAATGACCTTTTATTCCAATTATACTACCAACTCTGATAAATTGTTTAAGATTTTCATACATACTATTTGTTATTCGAAAAGAAATTTCGTTAGCATCATTATTAGTTAATCTAATCTTAGATACAAACATATCTTCTTTTTGAATAAAGTCTTTTACTAAACGACCTATTAATACTACTTGATTCATAATCTCACTTTCCTTTCTTTTTTATTTTACAATATAATTATATAATACTTTTCTATTTAAAGTCAAGTATTTTTTTAAAATTTTGGTAGGGGATGAGGGACTTGAACCCTCACGCTTCTGAAGCAACAGTTTCTAAGACTGTCTCGGCTACCAATTACGACAATCCCCTATATTAATCTATGGGTTCTCCAAGGATATTATCACGTTCGCCTTTTCCATTTACATATATAACTTCCTTGTCATCACATTCAATAGCTTTTCGAGCATAAGATACTAATTCATCTATTAGACCTTTTAGACTATCTACAGTATTAAAACCATCATAATCAAAACCTAAATTTATAATAAGCTGACAATATTTATCCTTTATTTTTATCTGTCTTTCTAAATCCATTAGTATCAACTCCTTTAAACTAAAATATGGCTCGGAGTGAGGGATTCGAACCCCCGTGCCGATCACTCGACATCGAGTTTTCAAGACTCGTGTATTCAGCCAAACTCTACCAACTCCGAATATGGCGGAGAGCATTGCAATCGAAGCAAATACGATTAGTCGTACGAGCCGCTTAGCAGGCGGTCCTCACTCCTCGTGAGTTTACTCTCCATTTTTTAATACCATAGATGAGAGAAATATTTAATAAACAATCTCATTCCATAGTTTATTTGTTTTTGTCTATTTTTGCTTCTTGCTTTTCTTTCTTGCTCAGAAATAATTATATCCCTATCTTCGTGGATACAATATAACTTAAATGCTTTTATCATCTTACTTAAGATATCTTTCCATTGTTCTTCTGTCATATAACTTGGGTGTCCATATAAACAATTATCTTGGAAATATCTTAAACGTCCATAGATATATACCGCTAAAGAGAAGTCAAGACTGAAAAACTCGATTCCACTAAAACCTTCTTTATCGGGAATATTTCTATCACAAATATCTTTATATCCTTCAAATGGAAAATCTGTTGGTTCTAAACCCAATTCTTTATAATAATGTGTATATTTCATTTTTACACCTACTTTCTTAAAATGTATAGACTAGAAATATAAGAATCTTCGCCTGTAAGCCCCATTATTCTTATATGTGGTAATGCTTTGTACTCCATTTTAAACAAAACCCAATTCTAATCTAATAGATACGCTATTGCTTACAGACTTGGAGTTGCGTATCCAAATAATAATCTCAATGGTGGCTACGCAAGGATTTGCACCTCGGACACCAAGATTTTCAGTCTTGTGCTCTACTACCTGAGCTACATAGCCATACTGGTGGGCGAGGCGAGACTTGAACTCGCACGCTTTTTTACAAGCACGGGATTTTAAGTCCCGGGTGTCTACCAATTTCACCACTCGCCCATATTTTCTTTTCTTTCTTTTCTATAAAAATTATAAAACATTTTGCAACATAAGTGCAAGTCTTTTAAAAAATTTTTTGGTGGATGAGGGGAGACTTGAACTCCCAAATCATTCAGACACAAAGGTTTGAGCTTTGCATGTTTACCGATTTCATCACTCATCCAAAATGGTGGAGGCCGAGGGTATTGATCCCACTCGGTGCAATGCAAAAGGTTTTACAGACCTCCCCGTCTCCTTAACGGACTATGCCTCCATAATATGGAGCACCCAGGTAGATTTGAACTACCGATCAAAGTGTTGCAGACTTCCGCCTTAACCAGCTTGGCTATGGGTGCATTATATGGTCGGATTGGCAGGATTTGAACCTGCGAGTTCTCCTGCTCCCAAAGCAGGCGGGGTAACCAAACTCCCCAACAATCCGATATGGTGTCCCTGATAAGATTTGAACTTATAACCTATCCCTTAGAAGGGGATTGCTCTATCCAATTGAGCTACAAGGACGTCTGGGGTGCTATGTAAGAATCAAACTTACAAATACTAGAGCCACAATCTAGCGTGTTAATCATTTCACCAATAGCACCATTTTTGGTTGACAGACTGAGATTTGAACTCAGAATAAAGCCGTATCAGAGCTTCGTGATAACCATTTCACTATCTGTCAATAATGGCTGGAATGGTGGGATTCGAACCCACGACCTGCTGTTTAACAGACAGCTGCTCTTACCAGCTGAGCTACATTCCAATAAAAAAACCGTAGATACTTCTAAGCATCCACGGCTACCCTATATATAAACATAAGTCAAGAGATTAAGAGTTATCTCCTTTCTTATGGCATTGCCTATATAGAATATCTGTGTATGCTGAAAATACAGAACTAAATAGCGGTCTGTTATTACAAATGTTTAATGAATTGTTTAATTGATAACATAATTCCATATTTTCATCTCCTTTTTTTATTTTACAATATAATTATAAAACTCTTTTGTTCCAAAAGTCAAGTGTTTTTTTAATTTTTATCTTCATATTTATAGGGAACAGATAATATTTTCTCTATAATTTTTTTACTATAATTACATTCATATATAATAACTGTTCTTAAAAATCTTTCTAGTTTTGGTTGCCAATATCTTTTTGATGAATGAACTTTCGTATGACATTTCTCACATAAACGAATTAAATTCCATAAAGAAGTTGGTCCTCCTTCGCTTCTGTATAATATATGATGAATGTGTAAATTTTGAGTTGAACCACACAATGCACAATAAGGACAGTGTTCCACTATGTATTCATAAGTTTGTTTTTCTGTCATATTATAGTTCTCTAAGCGTATCTAAGCCTACTTTAAAGTTTTCTAATTGTTCGCACATTTTATCATAAGGTAAGCATAGTCTTGCACATTCGTTTTTTTCAGATGAATGTTGCTTTTGCAATGAAATAACTCCGTTAGCAAAAATCTTCTTATCTACGAGGAACATATCAATACAGTCGTCTGGCTTAATTATAATCAACAAAAACTTATCTACATTCCTTTTTTGACCAAAATGTAACTGATTAAAGGCAACAATGTTATTATGTCCAATACTTGCTACTTTTAATTCAACTTTAACTTCATTTTTGCCCATTATATAATCATAGTTTTCATTAGTTCTAATCCACTGTGTTTTTATTCCTTCTGCATTAAACAACCAATAAAAATATTCCTCCATCATAGTCCCTTTTCCTTTGGCATTTGGTAGTGTTATATACGGTAAGTAAATACTATTTTTATATGCTTCTGTCTGAGAGCTAGTATGTTTTAGAGCCAATTCTTCTAATTTTTTTCTCTTCTCATCTAACGTCATTATACACACTCCTTTCTAAAGATCTAATATTGTCATTACTTTATTTATATTAGCAATATTAAAAATATTACTCTTCCAGTCATAGGAACGATCTCTATATACCTTAAATAATATACTAGAAAATTTCTTCATACATTCATTGCTTAAAACCTCTAAAGCAAAATCTTTTTTATTAAGGTCATAATTAGCCATTCTTAAGGCGTTCTCAGCATCATTTATATATTCTGCTATCTTTCTCTCTATGTTGTGTATGAAAGGCTCATATTCAGGGAAAAAAGCTACTAAATCATCCTGTTTATTTTCAAGGACAGCTTCTAAAAAACTTCTTTGAGATAAAGTGTTATTTCTCAACAAATGCATTGCTAAATATTCAGAACCCTTCACTTTTACTCTATTGAAGTTTTCATCTACTAAAACAAAACCTTCCTTATCTGCTCCAAGTGTTTTTGCTACATCAATTGCTTGTTCCACTGTTTGAATGTCGTATAATTTTGGACGAGAGAAGTTATTATTTAAGTTCTCGTCATTAAAATCATATGGAGTCCATTCTTGTCCAGATTGATTATTTCTAACCCCTAAAAAGAATAATTCAGTGTTTTGATAAGGAATAACTATTCTGTTTAAAGGAGATACTAATTCAAAGATAAGAGTATAATCTCTATACTTTTTAAAATCTTCAAGTTTCATATCAGTTTCATTCAGTGCTTCATTAAACAAATCCTGATAAGTCTTAATTTTATTAACAGGCAATAGAATATCTGCATCAGCTGCATCTATCATTCCATTGGTAGAAACTCTAACATTACCGTTTCTATCAGACCATACTTTTATAATTGATCCATCAACCTTTTCTAATGCTCTTATGTTTTTTGTTAGTTTAGCAGCATGAGGTTCTTGTACATTAAAAAACTTATCAAAAGCACGACAGGCAACAGTATAATCATTAAGATCTATAATTACTCCTCGGCTTTCCTGAACTATTTTCAATGACATGTCGCTCTCTAATTGATTATACTTAAAAATTGCGTAATTATCTTTTTCTTTTATAGATAAACAATAAGGAGATTGAGATAGCGATTCTCTCCAATTATCGTTTTCTTTTAAAAATTTTATTAGTTCCATAATTCTCAATCTCCTTTCTTTATATTTATATTATATAACAAAATGCAAGAAAAAATCAACTATTTTAGTTAATTTAATCTTCTATTGCGTCATAGTTTTCTTTTAAATAATCCCAACATTTTTCTGGTGAATCTATTACTACTTCATTTGTTGAATCGGAGGTCAAATAATAACTAAACTCACCGTTATACATAATTTCTGATGTACAAGGATAATCTGGACAAATTATGCTATCATATGTGGCATATTCTAATAAATCAGTTGCTAATACTATATATTCAAATAAACTAAAATTACCGAAATCACTACCAATTTTTCTATATAAGGCATCTATTTTATCACAAGTATTTTCTATTTCTTTTATTTCATTGATAAAACTACAATAACTTTCTTTATCCAGAAACTCTACTTCTGCGAAACTTTTTATTATTCTATCTAATAAGTCTTGCATTGCCTTAATAGAAAAAGTTCCCCCTAATTTTCCCATTTCTTTATCAATTTGTTCTACATACTCATTTAATTCTTTTAATCTTGTTTTGCATGATTCTAATTTTTCTATTCTTACTAATCCCATATCATATTTGTTCATTTAACAACGCCTCCTTTATCTTTTGTTTTAAATAAAATCCTATCTCTTCTTCTAAATTTGCCTCTTGAAATTTATAATGTTTGTTATCAAGAATAGCCTTTGCTTCTTCTATCTTTGTTTCTATATCTTTTTGTATTTGTTCTATTGTTAGTCCATTTAATCCTCTTTTTATTTTTTTCATGTACTCTGCTCTTTCTCCGCTATATCTTAAAAAAGGAAAGTTTAGAGTATTTTTGTTTTCTGCATATTTTATAATGTCATATAATCTAACTACATGATGGTATTGTTTTGGATCACACTTAAATTCACTAAATTCTTTCTTTTTACTTGGGTATTCGTGTAGAAACGCTTTTTGTTTTTCATACATACCTCCTAACAACGACATTTGGTTAGTCGGTATATAAGAAAATAGACATTTTAAATAAATATCTCCGATAAAATATGGAGTGTGAAACGGTTCAAGAAAAGAAAAATTTCCCTTTCTTACTACATTATAAAAAGTAATTAAATCTTTAACATCACAAGCCCCATTATCAAATTCTTTTACAAAACTTATGTTTCTTTTAAAAACTATATCATCTATTTTAGGCAGAACAATTGCTTTAGCATCTATATCCGAATATTCATCTGAAACACCATAGTTTTGTGATCCATAAAGTGCAATATAAAGCACATTATATCCATCTTTTTCTAACGCTTGTTTATATTTTAATAGAGTTTCCATAATGTTTTTCATTTTTTTTCACCATTCCTTTCTTTTTATCTATAAATATTATAAAATAAAGACCTAACACAAGTCAAGTCTTTATTTTATTTTTTCAATAATTTCTTCCCATTGCCTATTGTCCCAATTATAATATGGTTCGTGATAAGAAAAATCTTTAAGATATTGTTCTTTGTATTCTTTCATTACTTCTACATATTCTTTTAAAAAGTCTTTGTAATCAAAAATATAATGAAAGTCTCTTGGTTCATCTACATACATATAAGAACAAAAAATGTGAATTTTATCTCCCCATAGAGCAGTGTGAATCCACACATCTTCTCCCTCTAAATCAAATTCTTCATCCTTTTTATTACTAGTATCATCATAATCTAAATTGAATAAGTTATCTAGTTGTTCTTTTACGTCGTCTAGGTAAGAAAAATGAAATACTTCTCCATTCTTATCTGTGAAAGCATACCCTTCATCTTTTCTTTCTCCAAAAGAAACAGTCATCCAACCTGCATAAATAGAATATATATTAAACATATTATATATCTCCTTTCGGTCTTAGTCTATCTCCTTCTGTTAAAAGCTTAAGAGCTTCAAAAAAGTCATCTTTTAAAGAAGGATATTTATTTT
>OLNZ01001322.1_pt1 | contig 18107 bp, 18 predicted proteins | sample 1672981 | NCBI WGS metagenome assembly OLNZ01 (sample SAMEA3136743, study PRJEB25190) | human gut metagenome | biome: human gut; feature: human-associated habitat; material: faeces | place: Austria | collected 2013 | reverse complement strand
TGGGATAAGGTTTCCCGGTCACTCCTATGAGAGCTGCAAGTCCCCCGCGGCAGATTGAATGCGAAAATGAGATGATCGTTATTTCACATCGCCCTTTTTTATGTATGAGAAAAACAAGAGCTTTCTACTTCCCTCACTCATACATCCCATTATTTTCAGACATGGCATCTGCCCTCTTCAGGCTTTTCTTCACCAAGTGCTGCAAAGCCGCCGATCTCTCTGCCATGATCTCCGGCATCTGGATGGAGTCATGACGGTACTGTCTTCCTGAAATCACGCCAAGACCATCATTTTCTTTCAGCATTTCCGCCCTCTTTAAGCTTTTTTCTTCCCAATACCCTGCTTCATTCATTTTTTTCTCGTTCATGTATATTCCTCCTTGTATCACTGGGGAAAGCGGATGATTTTCCGCAGATCCGCCAAAAAAACTAAACAAATTATGGAAACACGAATCGTTCGATCACAAATACCAGAAATATATATAGACAGCCGAGATGGCGATCGAAAGCAGCATCATCGGCAACCCGTAGCGAGTATATCCGGCAAACGTCATCTTGATCCCATGCGCCTGGGCCAGAGAAGCCACCACCACATTGGCGCTCGCACCGATCAAGGTCCCGTTACCGCCGAGGCAGGCGCCAAGAGATAAGGCCCACCAAAGAGGATCCAGATTCGTGATCCCCATATTTCCCATATCCTTAATGAGCGGGATCATGGTCGCAACAAAAGGAATATTATCGATGAAAGCAGAGGCAAATGCACTGAGCCACAGGACAAGCATGGTAGTCGTCGTCATATTCCCGCCTGTCGCATGCATAGCCGCTTTGGCAAGCGCAGTAATGACGCCTGTCTCCACCAATCCGCCTATGATAATGAAGAGTCCAAGAAAGAAGAAAATGGCCACCCATTCCACGCCGGCAAGGGCGCTGCCAATGGATTTCTCATCTTTCCTCATGGTCCAAAGCATCAAAAGCGCGGCGCCGCAAAGAGCGATGCTGGCATTATCCGCGTGAAGGAGATCATGGAGAATAAAACCGGCTATCACGAGGGCAAGAACGACGAGGCAGCGTTTCAATAGCGGCGCATTCGTAATTTCCGCGCCTGCATCCATCTTCATGACTTCCTCGCGAAGCTCTTCTGTCGTCATCAGCTGTTTATGATAGAGCCGCATAAAAATCGCAACCGTCACGATCAAAATACAGAGACAGACGATCCCCAAATGAGTCAGAAAGGCGACGAAGTTGAGTTGCGGAACCGCACTGCTCAGCATGATATTCGGAGGATCACCGATCATGGTCGCTGTCCCCCCGATATTAGAAGCCATGATCTGTACCAGCAAGAATGGGTAAACCGAGATCTTCAATTTTTTACAAATTGAAAATGTCACCGGTACAGTCAGCAATACCGTCGTCACATTATCCAGAAATCCGGAGCAGAACGCAGTCAGAAAAGCGAGCGCTCCCATAAGGTAAAGCGGCCTGGCCTTGACCTTCTGCGCAGACCACAAGGCCATATAATTAAATACTCCTGTCTCTGCCGTGATACTTACGATGAGCATCATCCCGACCAAAAGACCGATCGTATTGAAATCCACATAACTGATGGCTTTGCTCTGCGTCAATATGCCTGACATGATCATGACAGCAGCGCCTAAAAGAGCGATGATCGTTCGATGAACGATCTCAGAGATAATAAAAAAATAAACAACCACAAAAATGGAAAGTGCCAGGATCTCATGAGTATTCAATGACACGTAAGTCAACTCCTTCGCATTTCAGACATGGGCAGACGCTCTTCTCTCTTGGATCCAGAGCTTCTCTGCCGTAAACTATTCTGCCTAAATGCCAGATCATGAACTTCCAAACAGATACCACATCACGAGCTGCGCCTCCTATCCATTGCTCTTGATGGGTAAATTATATCTCTTTATTTATCATTTGTAACATATTTATCGAGATATAATTATATATTTCATTAGAATAGATGATTGATCCTTTGAAATGAAATACGTCTCTATAGAATAAAGTCCGGCATTCCCATAAGAAATAGACAAAATATCTATGCCGTTTGAATACTTTCTCCAGAAGCGGTGGATAGGGTGCTCTCGTAAATGGCCTGCTTGAGACGCTTTCCCCACTCTCTTTCATACCACTAGAACCCTATCCGGCTCGCTCCGCTCGCCACCTTCCCCACGCGGGGAAGGCTTTGTCCGTCGTTATTCTTTTTCCACATATGCGTGTATTTGTTCTGACAATGCGAGAATACCATCTTCTAAAAAAGGCGGCGAAGCCGCCACGAGAGCCCTCAACCCTGAACCCTGAACCTTGAACCAAATGAAAGCAAAGTAAAAAGGGGCTGTAAAGAAATGAGGATTCATTTCTTTACAGCTCCTTTTTCCCGTTACCATATCCTGTTCCTCACGAAATCAACCGGCCTTGGCCATTTTTTCGTGATGGGAGGTCGTCATCCACGCCCCTGCCTTCATTTCAGCGACCATGGAGGTCATGAGACGGTACTCCCCTTCCATACGGAGCAGGTCCTCAAGCTTTCTCGTATGGAGCAAACGGCCATAGATCCGTCCGGCTTCTGCGTAAAGCATCAGTGCCGGATGTTCCGATGGATCCCCTGTGATATTGATCCCATTGTCATTCAGGAAATTTGTAATATTGCCAATGAGAGCTTCATACGCATCGAGTAAAGTTTCCATTTTCATCACTGCATCATACATCTTGTTCATGATAGTCTCCTTTCTGCATTCAGCGGCTGCACGAGGAAATAATCCGAAATTAGGAAGTTTACACTCATTTGAAGTGATTTTGACCGGTCTGAAAGGTATTTCCTTCTTCATCCTTTCTGATTCCATTATATCCATCTGTTTTCCGCTTGTCTATAGTTCATGCCAATCGGTTATATCTTTGGTATTTTTCCTCAAAAATATGCCTTTTTATAGAAACTTTTATGCAGGCTCCGGTTCCTTAGCCTGCCTTCCTCAAAAATAAGTTCTTTGGATCACAGCGTTCGAACGTAAAATGATCCTTAGAGATGCAATACTCCAGCGACCAGTACTCTCCTGATTCGACAGAGACGGAGATCAGGCTTGGCCCTGCCTGATAGTCTTTCATACGCCGTCCCCGGATGTGCCGGGACCAGTGTGCTTCGACTTCGATGACATGTTTTCCCGGGGCAAGATATACCGCGGGGACTCCGAGCGCATAGAGGAAGGTCTCTGCGCGAAGGCCATCGATGTGCAGGATCGCATTGATGCTGGCATAGTCTATATTTCCCGCATGACGCTTATGCAGGAGAACAATGGCGGAATGCTGGTTGGCCGCTTTCAGACGTTTCATTTTCGTTTTCTGTCTGGCATAGATCAGCCACACGCAGCACACAGCAAAAAGAAATCCGGCGATACGCAGTATGTAAAGCAAAGCATCATGATTTTCACTCATTTTCGTCACTCCTTCTTCGTCTACGATACGGAAAACAGGCAGCCATGGGATCTCCGTCGGCTGCCTGACTTGCTTCTCTGTTTTATTCCTTTACAGCAGCCAACGGTAGAGCCCGAAGTAGGCCAGAACAGACAGGGACACGACGCCCGCTGCCGAGATGAAGAACATCCGCATGAAGAGCCGATCCAGCTCGCCGTCTTTCAATCCGCCTTCTGCCGAATAAGCCGCCAGCGCCAGCGCACCGCCCGTCGATAAGGGGCTGATGCCTGCGGTATTGGAGACCATGGTGATCGCAGTGACCCATTCGACCGGATTCGCGCTGCTTCCCATCTGTGACAGGATATGCGGCACGGTCGGAATGAGCGTGGGCATGACGACACCGGAGGTCGAGGAGAACCACGAAAGGACGCCTGCCGTGATCCCCAGAATGCTTACTGCGGTCGAGTCGCTCATGATGGAAGCAAGCGCATCTGAGAGAAGATCGATCCCACCAGTCAAAATGATGACATTCATCAGCACGCCGACACCGCAGATCAGAAGAAGCGTCCCCCAGGGGATGCGGCGAAGCGCTGCCGTTTCATCAGAAACATTCAGAAACGACAAGATAGCAGCGACGCCGAAGCTGGCAAGTCCCACATTGATATGAAAGAACAGGACAAGTACCACCATGCCCGCGATGCCTATCAATGTGATGATCTGCTGCCGCGCAAATGAAGGCGTATCTGCCAGATGAAGTACGATGTCTGACCGCAGCCGATAGCCTCCGAAGGCAAAGTAGACCAGCGCGGCATAGACGGTCGAGGAGAGGATGCCATTCACGAGAAGCGGTTCCTCGATGCCGGTCAGGCCGAATTCTCCGCATAGATTCAGCCCGATGATGCCCGTCGCAGCCAGTGGAGACATCCCGCCTCCGGCCGCTCCGAGAAAGATGATGGCCCCCAGCATCGCCGGATTGATATTCATTTCCTTCGCAAGCGTCATCCCGAAGACCATCATAATGGCTGCCGTCGGAATGGTGCCCGGTCCCAGGGCAGAGAGGATGGTCGCAAAAAGGTACATGACGATCGGTACCAGGTAGGTGCGACGTCCGGAGAGCGCTACGATCTTCTTCGAAAGCAGGGCTAAGGTCCCATTCATCTCCGCCAGTCCGAAAAGATAGGTCACGCCCAGAAGCATGAGGAATAAGGAGTAGTTGAAGCCACGGATGATCTCATCATCAGAGATCCCGGCCAGTCTGCCTACGAGCAGTGCGAGCGCGGTACATAACAGCCCCGTATTCATTTTTTTCACAAAGCCAAGAAATATAGCAAGCCCCAATGCTGCAAGCGACGCCAGTGCCATCATGTCCTCCTCGTTTTTATACTAATTATGTGCTAATACTAGGCTAATCCTTACAAATCATAGCATGATTTTCCTCTTGGAATAAAATACATGTTTTGCATGAAAGTTATGCTTGATGGTTAAGAGGTATTGGCCAGCCGAAGAACCCTTGCGGCGTGGTGCGTCTTGCTTCTGCCGGAAGACTCCCCCCCTGTCTACGAATAATAGAGAGGAAAGCAGGCGGTCATGCGCAAGAGCTGTGAGCGGCAAGAAAAAACACACCCTCGATCTCTCGATAGGTGTGTTTTTCAGATCTCACTCTTATTTTTTCAGATGATGGCTGCCACGCTCGGTGATCGGCACGCCTTCTTTGCAGAGCGGGCATTCTTCCGGCTTGTAGGTCGGAACGGTGAGGTGGAGCAGCGGATATACCTTTTCCTGCGGTACGCCGAAGTCTGCTTTGCCGCCGCTTCTGTCTACTAAGAGGCCGATGCCGACGATATCGCCCTTGGCTTCATTCACGACATCGACGACTTCCTTGATAGAGCCGCCGGTGGTGACGATGTCTTCGACGATGAGGACTTTTTCACCAGGAGCGACCTTGAAGCCGCGGCGAAGGGTCATCTTGCCATTTTCTCTTTCGGTGAAAATGGAACGAACGCCCAGCAGACGGGCAGTGACCTGAGACAGGATGATGCCGCCGGTCGCCGGTCCAATGACGGTCTCGATGCCCATATCCTTGAAATGGTTTGCAAATTCCTGGCAGAGCTTTTCCGTGTATTCCGGATGCTGGAGCACGTTGAATTTTTCTACATAAAGAGGGCTGTGAAGACCGCTGGTCAGAAGGAAATGACCTTCCAGAATGGCTTTGGTTTCTTTCAGCAAAGATTCGACTTCTTTTTCGTTCATTATGCGTTCTCCTTTATTTCTTTTAAAATTAAACGGGCAGCCGCACAGGGATCGATCGCCTGTGTGATCGGACGTCCGATAACGAGCATGGAAGAGCCGTCCTTGAAAGCCTGTGACGGGGTCGCGATACGTTTCTGATCATCGGTCTGGGCAAAGGATGGGCGGATGCCAGGGGTCACGATGAGGAAATCATCCTTGCCTGCCATCTCACGGATGCTGGCTGCTTCTCTCGGAGAAGCGACGACGCCATCGACGCCGGAAGATTTCGCCAATTCAGCCAATTCCAGGACGTGATCCTGGATAGGAAGGTGTCCGCCGACTTCCTGCCAGCCTTGGTCATCAAAGCTGGTGAGGACAGTGACCGCGAGGATCTTCGGGCGTTCCACGCCCAGCTCATCCGCTGTGATCTTCGCATATCGGGAGGCCGCATGCATCATCGCACGGCCGCCTGCTGCATGGACGGTGATGAGGTTCACGCCGAGGCGAGTGACGGAGGCCACGCTGTGACCGACGGTATTCGGAATATCGTGGAGCTTCAGATCAAGAAAAACCTTCTTTCCGTGTTCCTTCAGGTAGCGGATCGTATCACTGCCTGCACTGTAGTAGAGCTCCATGCCGACCTTGTAGTAGGAGATCAGATCGCCAAGCTCATCGACCAGCGCTTTCATTTTGTCAAAGTTGTCGACGTCCAGTGCGACGATCAGTCTGTCGTCGGCGGTATAGATTTCGTTTTCTTCTGCCATTTCCGCTCTCCTTCATGGGAATAATAGGTATCTAAGCTATTATATCATTTATTCAGGAAATCGGGGAAGAAAATTATAAAAGATGGAAGCTGAAGGGATGGAAGCGGCGCATTTCGTCATCCTGAGCGGAGAAAAACGTCGTATGTTAAAAAATGGTTTATCTGAAACAAGAGGACTGAGTCGAAGGATCTAGGGAAACGCTGATTCAATCGCAGAATCAGATTTCATATGGATTTATATATATAGCTTCGTCATCATCTTCCTTAAATAGCTAAGCGCCGCGGAGTTTTGATAGCGCTTCGCGCCGTCGTCATCTCGAGCGAAGCCGAGAGATCTTTCTTGCACTGCGGTCAATATCACATAGGCACTGCACGGAAGCGACGCCTTGGTGCTGCACACATCCTTTGTTTATCGGTCTGCAAGGAAGATTTCTCGCTTGCGCTCGAAATGACGATGCGGGAGTCTGATGTCTCTTAGTCTCTTAGTCTCTTAGTCACTAGTCACTAGTCACCAGTCACCAGTCACTTGAGACTCCTAATCCCTAGCCACTAATCCCTAGCTACTCATTCCTGCTTTCAAACTTTTGGGGCAACCCTTCCCCGTATCGTCATCCCGAGCGCAGCCGAGGGATCTTTCTTGCACTGCGGTCAGTATCGCATAGGCACTGGCAGGAAAACGATGTCTTGTTGCTACGTGTTTCTGCGTTCACATAGGCGTCGTTTGTCAGTCTGCAAGGAAAATTTCTCGCTTACGCTCGAAATGACGGTACGGGAGTCCGAGGTCTTCTAGTCACCAGTCACAAGTCCCTAGCTATTCGTCCCTGCTTTCAAATTTTTGGGGCAGCCATTTCTCGTATCGTCATCCCGAGCGCAGCCGAGGGATCTTTCTTGCACTGCGGTCAGTATCACATAGGCACTGCAGGGAAGCAACGCCTTGGTGCTACACACATCCTTTGTTTATCGGTCTGCATGGAAGATTTCTCGCTTACGCTCGAAATGACGATGCGAGAGTCTTCTAGCCACTAGTCACTAGTCACTAGTCACTAGTCACTAATCACTAGTCACCAGCCACCAGCCACCAGTCTCTCGCACACAAAAAGCAGCGCCGAAGCGCTGCTTTTTATTTTCCCGCGTGCATGGCGGCTTCGCGGATCATATGGACGGTGATGGAGTTGAATTCTACGGGTGCCTCCAGCGCTTTGACTTCTTTGAAGCCGACGCCGAGTTTACCCGTATAGTAAGCGGTCGCCTCGCCCTTGCTGTTGATCTTAGCTGCATAGATGGTCTTATCATCCCCAAGACCGACCAGACGGTAGGCCCCCGGCGGAGAGATGACGCGCCACGAGCTGTCATCCCCATTGAAGGTGTACATGATGCCCTTCTGGCTGTCATCATAGAAGAGGCGGTCTGCATCATAGTAGACGGCCATCTTGCCGATGTGCGAGGTCTGCACGTAGATGCGGCGGGTATCATAGTTTGCATCCGTGCGGTAGATGCGGTAGAGGCCCTTGCCGACTTCCATCTTCATGTAGACGGCATTGGTCGCGGTCGAGTAAGCGACATCCACAATCTTTGCATTTCTTGGCAGATCACGGATCGGCGCATCGGACTCGTGCGTGGTACCTTCCGGATTGTAGCGCGCCAGTGTCACATCCCAGCGTCCGCCTTTCCAGTGGATCGGATAGAGCGCCATGAGCGCCAGATTTCTGTCCGGCATCCATTCGAAGAAAGAAACGCCCTGTCCTTTCAGATCCACGATCTGAGGATGTCCAAGATCTTCGGCTTTGTAAATGGTGACCGTTTCTGCGGTCACATCTGCCATATATTTATAGTCATGCGAGTAGTAGGCTTTCCCCTTCACGCTGACCTTCGCATAGAGCTTCTTGCCTTCCTTTTCCGCCTGCTCTGCGACTTTGTCCTTCACATCAGACATATCGTAGTCACCTGAGGAGAGCGGGGCAAAAAGGACGCGGTCCATATATACGTAGGCCCCTGCCTGCACCCCTACGCCAAGGAGGAAGCAGATCATGAGCTGTGCGATTTTTTTCTTCACGCTGTTCTCCTTATTTCACGATAAATGCAGTCGGTATCATACGTTCGCCCAGAAGATCGGCAGGCTTATTGACCACCTTGCCATTATAGTAAAGTGTCGTGGAAGATCCGCCGTCCAGATTAGCCGCAATGTAGGCCCCGTTTTCATAGAGGATATTCTGCGAATCGACAAGCGTAGCACCGATGCTGTAGCCGGGCTGTCGTCCGTCGATGACAAGGAAGAGCATCGTGCCATCCTTCTTCTGTCCGATGGCCGAGCGCGGGGAGATCCCCCATCCGCCGTCACCGCTCTTGATGACCTTTTGCCCATTAATGATGAGCGGCGGGCCGAAGGTCAGGCCTTCGACCGCACCAAGGTCACGCAGTTCTTTCTTATTGTAATTCCCGGCGATCAGATTTCCGTTCTTCGTCATTCCGACGAAGTCGACTTTTTCCTTGTCATCGACCTGCTGGCCCAAAAGGTACTTGCCCTGATGCAGGATGAAGCCATAGGGCAGACGTCCGATGCCGGTGCCATTCGGATCGTAGAAACCGCCGCCATTGATGGCTGCTACGGCATTGTTCTTTTTCGCGATGCTGGAAGTGGTATCCCCCTTCTCATTGATGTCTTCTGCCGTAGCGACTTCGATACGTTTCGGATTTGGGATCTCCAGCAGATACCCGACGAAGCGGGATGTCTCGATTTTTTTCAGCTTCAGCGTCGCATCCGTGCGCGGCTTGAAAGCGAATACATTCTGCTTATCCGTCGTCGTCACGGTGCCGAGGATCTGGTTCAGCTCCTCCTGATCGTAAAGCCACGTGATGTACTGCGGATGCCGTGAGCGCATGATCGCACCGACCACAGCACGCTTCAGATTGCCGAACGGCCCGAAGAGCACCACGATCGGAGACGTGATGATGAAAAAGACCAGGGTGATCAAGATAAACTTGACCACGATGTTGTTGAAAAATCGTTTCATTGTGACTCCTTGAAAAGAGGTTTGGGAAAGGAAAAAGTTCAGCCATCAAACCGGCGTGTAATTATCCTTATTGAGACGTTCCGAGAAGCGGGCGATGGAAATGTCATTCCCGATATACGCTCTCTTCAGATCATACGGGAAGCTGCCGACATGGACGCGGCCGGCATCTGTCGTGACAGCCATCTTGATACCGGCCTTCTTGCAGATATCGATGACTTCATCGTCATAGTCTCCATAAGGATATGCCAGCCAGACATTATCGATCCCGAGCTGGTACTTGAGCGCCTTATTCGCCTCGACGATCTCCTTCTCTTTTTCTGCGCGGGTGGCAAGATTGTGGAGCTTGGGATGCGACAGTGTATGACTTGCGATGGTGACAGCATGGCTGTTTGCCATTTCCTTCAGCTGATCCCAAGTCATGCGGTTATACGGCTTTCCTACATCATCGGTGATCAGGAAGAGCGTCCAGGGGAAGCCATACTCCTTCATGAGCGGATATACAATGGTGTAGCTGTCCAGATATCCGTCATCGAAAGTGATGCAGACAGGCTTTTCCGGAAGAGGCGCCCCCTTGGTGACATAGTCATAGAGCTCCTGCATGGTGATCGGATGGTAGCCATGATCACGCAGATAATTCATCTGGATACGCAGATTTGCCTCGGTCATGACGGCTGCATTGCCCTGTTCGTCTCCGATCATGTGGTACATGAGGACGGACACGCCCTCCGGTACGCTGTACTTCACATCCGCTGCGCGATGCACGACAGCGACGCCGGGCTTCAGATTCGGATCCGCCGCCTGTGCCGAAGCCGCTGCCGGCTGAGAAGACGCTGCCTTCTCCCCGCCTTGTCCCCCACAGCCCGTCAGTGCAAAAGCCGACAGTGCGAGCAGCGACGCCGCTGAGAGAGCTGCTGCTTTTTTCCATTTGCTATACGAGAAATCCAATGGTCAAACTCCTTTGTATCGAATTGCTATAGTTTTCCTATTATGACAACACTATAATATTTTACTACGATTTTGCAAGAAAATAAAGCGTTTTGCCAAGAACCGTAAGTGTCAAGTTTTTCTCGGTACTTTAAGGGATGAGTGGCTAGGGATTGGGGATTAGGGATTAGAAGTGACTGGGATTCTCCGGCATCGTCATCCCGAGCGCAGCCCTCGATCTTTACTGCACTGCGGGAATCAGCGTGTATGCGCTGAGGTAAAATGATGTCTTGGTGCCGCCTCACATGTGACGATGAGCGTTCTGCAATAAAGATTTCTCGACTACGCTCGAAATGACGATGCGCGCGAAGCGCTATCAAAACTTCGCGGCGCTTCTGATTTTTATGCGCCGCACCACCATTTCGCATTTCTCATTTCTAATTTCTCATTCAGGCGAATCTTTCAAATGTAATCAAGGGGCGATACGCCCCACGGTCTCACCCTTTTCTCGCTGTGTTATAATAAAACCATATGAGAGAGTATCGTTACGCACGTGTAAGACATGTATAAGAAAGGATATCTATGAAATATTTCAAACTCATCCTGCTTGTGTTTTCGCTTCTTCTGCTGCCTTGGGCGAGCAATGAAGCATGGGCGAAAGATGCAGAAATCACCGATCTTCGCTGGACAGCCAGAAATGATGGCGATCCCCCCTTCGTCCGTATCGTGACAGATCTCACGAAAGCGGTACAGGCGGAGGCTGCGATAGACAAATCCGGCAAAAACTTTGAAGTCATCCTAAAGAACACCCAAAAGAGCTTCAGCGGCTCTCAATATGATATGGATCCGCGCGCCATCGATTTCACCACAGTTTCTGAAAAAGACGGCGACACCTACATCGACGTCGCCCTCACCAAGCCGCAGAAGATCGATGACATCCACGTCTTTGCCCTTCGTCCGGATGCAAAACTGGGAAAACCGCACCGCCTCGTCATTGACATCCCGATCCAGGGTGCCAAAAAGAGCTACACGAAGCCGGCAGCAAGCGCCGAGAATCTGGCGACCAAAAAACCGGCCGCCAAGAAGCCCTCTACCGAGAAAGAAGTCCCCCCGCAGAAAGTCTCTGTACCTGCCGATGCCCGAAAAATACTCAAGGGCAAGATCATCTGCCTTGACCCCGGCCACGGCGGCACGGACGTCGGTGCCATCGGACACAAAGGAAATAAGGAGATCTACGAGAAGGATGTCACCCTCTCTATCGCCCTGCCGCTGCGCGACATGCTCACCTCCGCCGGTGCGAAGGTCGTCATGACCCGCAGCACCGACAAGGACGTCTATGGTCCATGGGCTGACGATGACCCCGAGCTGCAGGCACGCTGCGATGTCGGAAATCAAGCGAATGCAGACGTCTTCGTCTCTATCCACATCGACTCCTTCTCCAATGGCTCTGTCGATGGTACCACTGCCTACTACTACCCCAAGACCGCAAAAGACCTGATGCTCGCCCAGATGCTGCACCAGTCCACCATGAACCTGCTCTCCATCCCTGACCGCGGTGTCCGCTCCGGGCATCTCTATGTGAATGTCAATACAAAAATGCCTTCCGTCCTGATGGAAATGGGCTATATCAGCAACGCGCACCGCGTCCAGATGCTCACATCCAGCTGGGGGCCGAAGAGTATCGCCAAGAGCCTCTTCAAGGGACTGGTGGATTATTTCGCAGCTCTCTGAGACTGCTTCTTACCATTGTATAAGAAATGAAAAGGGAGGAAACACGGATCCATTCGCTGGATCAGACCGATGCTTCCCAAAGGAGCTCCTATGAATACCTATTATGCACTGATCGTCCCGATCATCCTCACCGCTCTTCTTTCCGGCTGCGGCGGCGATGCGAAAAAGCAGCCAGCGGGGACCGTCGTACCGCCAGCCGCTTCCTCGAGCCAGATCCCCGCAGAAAAAGAAGCGAGTCTCACTTACTACCTGCCCACAGAAGACGGCCTTCACATCCTTCCCGCCACGGTCAAAGTGAAAGCCGCTGACCGCACCGCGAAGACAGCCATCGAAGAAATGCTCCGCGCGGATCGAAAGTCCAAGTATCCACTCGTTCCTGCCGGTACCCGCTTGAAGGGCGTCCATGTCGAAGACGGCACCTGCACCGTGAATTTCACGAAAGAGCTGAACCAGCTGCAGGGAGAGACCGGACAGTCCCTCTTCATCGCCATGACTGTCGATACGCTGACCGAATTTCCCAATATCAAACGCGTCGAATTCCGCGCGGAAGGGCAGCTTGTCAAGTTCCAGATCGATATGAGGAGACAATTCCTGCGCGATGAAGCCTTCATCAAGCAGGCAAAAAAATAAGACAAGAAAAAAGGAGCTGTGAAGAAATGAATCCTCATTTCTTCACAGCCCCTTTTTTCTTTGCTTTCATTTGGTTCAGGGTTCAGGTGGCGGCTTCGCCAACTTTTTTTAGAAGATGGTATTCTCGTATCGCAGTCCTTCGGGCATTTCTCCCCGCTGCGAACTCGTTGAAGAGGGACACACCGAAGGAATCGGATGGATGGCAGAGATCTGAAAACGAGTGAGAAACCATCCGCTCCCCGTTTCGTCATCCCGAGCGCAGCCGAGGGATCTTTCTGGCAGACCCATAAACGGCCGACGTGATACAGCAGGGAAACGAAACACAAAGACGTCGATTTTCACACTGACATGGATAACCGCAGGGCAAGGAAGATTTCTCGACTTCGCTCGAAATGACGTTTCGAGAAAGCCGCCTGCTGCCAATGTCCCCCTTGCCGATTATACTCTGCGACGATACGAGAAGAACGCTCTCCGCAGTCCTTCTGGCATTCCTCTCCGCTGCGAACTCGTTGAAGAGGGACACACCGAAGGAAGCGGATGGATGGCAGAGATCTGAAAACGAGTGAGAAACCATCCGCTCCCCGTTTCGTCATCCCGAGCGCAGCCGAGGGATCTTTCTGGCAGACCCATAAACGGCCGACGTGATACAGCAGGGAAACGAAACACAAAGACGTCGATTTTCACACTGACATGGATAACCGCAGGGCAAGGAAGATTTCTCGACTTCGCTCGAAATGACGTTTCGAGAAAGCCGCCTGCTGCCAATGTCCCCTTTCCGATTATACTCTGCAATGAATCCGCCTTTCCTTAGCGCGCAAAAAAGGCTGTGAAGAAATGAATCCTCATTTCTTCACAGCCACTTTTTTGTCTGACAGACCGAGAGGATATCTCCTCCCCAGCCACTAGTCTTCCACCACTTCGATCTGGCCTTCCGCGAAGGCTTTCGGATAGAAGAAGGACTGCTCCGTATTTCCAAAGTCTACGACGAGCTTGCCATCCGCAATATCCGTGATGACGCCCTGTCCATACACAGAGGAGACAACGGGCGTGCCTACGCCGATCTCGATATAGTGGGTATTGCCGCGGTGCGTTTCCTTGACCGGACGGACTTCCACCTTCGGCTTCGGAGCCGGCCTTTCGGCTTCTGGCACGGTATAAGTGCGCGCCTTTCCCTTCGGTGCTTCTTTTTTCGTTTCCCTCTTCTCTTCCGGGAATGCTGTCTTCAAAAGCTTTGACGGAAGCCCCATCGGATAGAGGATGCGCTCGCCTGTCGCATCATAAGTGACATACGTGCCGCGCTCTGTGATGCGGGTGATCGTGCCCTTACCGAGCGTCTCATCCGTGACCTCCAGACCGACAGCCGCTTCTCTCTTTTTGAAACCGGTCGGCTTTGCTTCCGGCAGAGGTGCCTCGAAGGTGAATACCTTCTTTTCCATCGGCTTCGCTGCGCTGAAGGCTTCCTTTTTGAAATCCTTACGATGTCCATCCTTCTTGAAGCCGTCTTTTTTGTAGCCGCCCTCGCGCTTCTTTCTCGGGATGAGCTTTTCCGCATCGCCGAAAGCAACGACGATGCCTTCATCTGTCAGCTTTCTCACGATGCCCACGCCGAGCTCGCGGTCTACAAATTCGACGCCGGGAGCCAATTTCCGTTTCTTGAAATCCGGCTTATCCTTGCCAAAGCTCTTGCCGCGGCCGCCGAATTTCTTTTCACCAAATTTTTTACCGCCGAATTTCTTGCCGCCGAATTTTCCCTTACTTTTGAAGTCTTTGCGGGGCTTATTGTTTTTTTCTTCCATGATACTATAGTTCTCCCTTTATGTTTTATGGATCTATACGCGGATTCGAGTCCCTGATCCGATCAATCATACCTTTGTTCTTTGATGCGCCTGTCAAGATCGCGCTTAGCAGCTTTCGCAGCCATATCCTCTCTCTTATCGTAGAGTTTTTTGCCCGTTGCGACACCGATCTCCACCTTGACCTTGCCGTGCTTGAAGTACATCTTAAGCGGGACTAAGGTGTAGCCCTTTGTTTTGAGCTGCATCTCGATCTTTCGGATCTCCTTCTTGTGCAGAAGCAGCTTTCTGGTACGAAGCGGGTCGTGGTTGAAAATATTTCCCTGCTCATAGGGGCTGATATGTGCATTCCACAGGTAGACCTCGCCCTTCTGGATACGGGCGAAGCTGTCACGCAGGTTCGCCTTGCCAGCGCGGATGGACTTCACCTCCGTCCCCGTGAGCGCGATGCCGCACTCATACGTCTCGTGGATGAAATAGTTATGATGTGCCTGCCGATTGAGCGCGATCGGCGGCGCCGTTTTTTTCTCGGCCATGTATCTCTCCTTTACGGATGTTGGTCAATTTCCATGCAATACATAGTTTCAAGTGAGGAGTTAGGAGTTAGGAGTGAAGGTACGGCGCATCAAATTTGGAAGCGTCGTGAGTTTTGTATAAAGCAATGCTGGTACATGATTTGCCAGATGCTCTTCCGGCGAGCCCCTTCCGCTGGAAGGCAATGCTATTAAGTTAAGAAAATTGTTAGCGCCGTAACGACTTGCTTCCCCCTTCGGGGGAAGTGCCGAAGGCAATATGGGCATGCTAGCGGTTATCGAACAATGTGGGATATACCGTAGTGCTGCCCCCTCACCCCATCGGGGAGCTCCCCCGATGGGGAGCCAAGACATTCCACCACTTCCCACTAAGTCCAGAAGTTAACCAATCGCTATACCAGCCACCAGTCACTTCTTTCCCTTCTTCATTTTCTTTTTCGAATGTGATCTGGATTTTGCAGATGCTCTGGTCTTCTTTTCCAGATTCAGCGGGGAATGGATCTCTCCCATGATGAAGTCGACTTCGCGGCGTTCCTTATCCGCCTTGACAAGGGTCACGCGGACGGGCATACCCATGGAATAGGTCGTCCCGGAGAAGCGGCCCTTCAAGGTCATCGTATCTTCCTGATACATATACTCGTCATCGTCCATGGAGTCAATGTGGACAAGACCTTCTACGCCATTGTCAAGGCCTACAAAAACACCGAAGCGGGTGATCCCGGTCACATGCGCATCGAATGGCTCGCCGACGAATGGCACCATGTACTCTGTCATCTTGAGATCATCGACATCGCGCTCGGTATCGGTCGCATTCTGCTCTGTCTCCGAACAGTGGTCAGCCGCACGCAGAAGGAACTCTGTTTGTTTTTTAAGCTCTGCCTTGGAGAGCCCATCCGAGATCGCCTGTCGGATGAGGCGATGTACCATCAGATCCGGATAGCGGCGGATCGGCGAGGTGAAGTGCGTATAGCATTCACTGGCGATCCCGAAGTGTCCGGCATTTTCCGTGCTGTAGCAGGCCTGCGGAAGGCTGCGGAGCGTCATCACCTGCACGACCGCTTCGATCTCTTCTCCCTTCACCGTTTCCAAGAGCTTCTGGATATCCTTCGGCTCCGGATCCTTCGGGATGGAGAGATCGAGTCCCATGATGGCGATGAGACGCTTCAGGGAATTCAGCTTCTCCTCATCCGGATGCTCATGCACACGGTAGATCGACGTATGTCCTGTCTTTTCGAGGAAACGCGCTACCGCTTCATTCGCCGCGATCATGGCATCCTCGATCATCTTTTCCGCATCACTTCTGATGCGCTTCTCGATGCGAAGCGGTGTCCCCTCTTCATCGAGAATGACCTTGTATTCCGGGAAATCAAAGTCGAGTGCGCCGCGGCGGGTGCGGTCTGTGCGAAGGGCATCCGCGCAGGCCTTCAGGTCTTCGAGCATCGGCATGAAGTGTGCAAGATCTGCCGGCATAATGCCCTCGTGGAAGGCTTTATTGATCTCCGGATAATTGCAGCGGCGTGCCACACGCACGATGGACGGTGTGACCAGCTCGGTCTTTACCTTGCCATCCGGCGACACATCCATCACGCAGGACATCGCATAGCGGTCTTCGTCATGGTTTAAGCTGCAAAGATCATTCGACAGCTGGAAAGGCAGCATCGGGATGACGCGATCCGCCAAGTATACACTAGTGCCGCGGCGGTAGGCCTCATCATCGAGGAGCGACCCCTTCGTCACATAGCGAGACACATCCGCGATATGGACAGACAGCTCAAAATGTCCGTTTGCCTTCTTCTCGCAGTAGACCGCATCGTCCAGATCCTTCGAGTCAGGCCCGTCGATGGTGACGATCGGAAGAGCTCTGAAATCGGTGAGTCCTTTTTCCATCCGGATATCCCGCGGCAGATTCTCTGCCTCATCCATTACATTTTCGGAAAATTCATGCGGCAGACGGTGCTGTGCGACGATGATATCGATATCAAGACCCTTATCGCCTTTGTAGCCGATGACTTCCGTCACACGGCCCTCCGCATCCGTCCATTCCCCCGGCCAGCGAGTGACTTCGACGATGACACGCGCCCCCGTGGTGGCATCCATTTCCTGTCCCTCAGGGATCTCGATGTACATATCCACCTTCTCATCGATCGGCACAGCTTCACCGCCATCCTTCAGCATCTCATAGGTGCAGACGAAGGTATCATTGGCACGCTCTAAGACCTTCATGACACGGCCTTCCGTATTGTGACGGCCCGTCTCACTCTTCATCGTCTTCACTTCGACGGTATCATTATTCACCGCATTCAGATGGTCGCGGTCGGAAATATACACATCCTCGTGGTCGTCATCGGTGATCAGAAATCCGAACCGGCCATACGACTTGTATACGCCCTGCAGGATCGTCCCCGGCTTATAAGATAAAAGCGTTTTCTTTTCTTCCATTGTTGTTCTCCTGTGTATGTGCGCTGAAATGGCTTCGTGGCTCCGCGTAGAGCCATAAGGAAGCCTCACCATGGACTGAAGAAGCACCGATTCGTTCTCCGGTCACCGCTCACTGCTCTTTGCCATCCCTTAATAAAAAAAGGCTTGCTTCTATGCAAGCCCCTTTTCTTTTCATCAGAAAGTATTCATATATCTTCCAAGCACGAGACAAAGCACAGCAAAGACAATGCCAAATACCACCGTGAACTTGGAGAGTACAGCATCCTTACCTCTGGTTTTGCCGCCAACAGCGCCTTCCGCGCCGCCGCCGATGGCCGAGCCCATTCCCGCCTGCTTGGATTCCTGAGCTACGACGACTACGATCACCAGTAAGGAAACAACCATTGTCAAACCAATCAAAAAATACTTCACTCTGCATCCTCCTCTGAATCTACCCAAGGGCAGATCGGCCTTTCCTATCGAATATAAAGCCAATATCAAACCTTATTTTATACTACTCTGTAGTACAGGTCAAGAGGAAATAGAATTAGGAGTTAGCCCGTGGGCGGGGCGCCCCTTGATTGGGCGAAAGAGGGTTCAGGGTTCAGGGTTCAGGGTTCAGGGTTCAGGGTTCAGGGTTGTGGTGG
>OLNZ01001320.1_pt1 | contig 18121 bp, 15 predicted proteins | sample 1672981 | NCBI WGS metagenome assembly OLNZ01 (sample SAMEA3136743, study PRJEB25190) | human gut metagenome | biome: human gut; feature: human-associated habitat; material: faeces | place: Austria | collected 2013 | reverse complement strand
ATCACCCCACTTGTTAGCATTATATCACATGTCTAACAAATGGGGTGCAGTTCATAACGCAGCTCTTTTCCTTTTACCGTATCAAGATACTCGTTCAGCAATTCTTTAAGCTCATCAAGGCTGGTTATGCTATTTACCCGTCCGCGCAGCGCGGCGCTGCCGTGCATGCCGGAAAGGTACCACGATACATGCTTGCGCATTTCAACTATCGCGCGGTCTCCGCGGCTCCTTGTCAGCCGCTCGGCGTGGTCAATGGCGGCGGCAATGCGCATGGCGTATGAGGGCGCGTCATAGTGAATATTGGCGAGCGTTGCCTTTATTTCCCGGAAAATAAACGGGTTGCCTTCCGCCCCGCGGGCCACCATGACCCCGTCGCAGCCGGTTTGCTTTATCATGTCCAGTGCATTCTGGCCTGTGAATATATCTCCGTTGCCTATTACGGGTATTTTTACGGCGGCCTTTATTTGGGCGATTATGTCCCGGTCCGCCGTGCCGCTGTACATTTGCTCCTGCGTGCGGCCGTGTATTGTTATCATGGCCGCGCCGCTTTCTTCCGCCATGCGGGCGAAGCTGAGCGCGTTCACATGCTCCTCGTCCCAACCCTTGCGGAACTTTACCGTAACCGGCAATGCGCTTGCCTTTACCGCTGCTTCTATTATGCGGGCGGCGAGCGGCTCGTTCTTCATAAGGGCGCTGCCTTCCCCGTTTGAAACTATTTTGTGCGCGGGGCAGCCCATGTTTATGTCTATAAGCTTCAGCCCGCTTTGCGTTTCGCTCAGCATTTTTGCCGCGCGGGCTACCATTTCCGGCTCCGCGCCGAAAAGCTGCACCCCGTAGCCGCCGCTTAGCTCCGGCGGGGAGGCGTCAAGCAGCGTGGCTGTGTTCTTGTTATTATAATGCAGTCCCTTCGCGCTTACCATTTCCGTATACGAAAAATCCGCGCCCATCTCGCGGCATATGCCGCGGAAGGCCGCGTCCGTAACGCCGGCCATGGGTGCAAGCAGCACGGGCGTATCCGTGCCGAAAAGCTTTTGCATGGCTTGGCTCATATTATTCCGCTGTGTCCTTCAAAAGGCTCATGTCAGGCGTGGGCTTGACTTCGGTTTCGGGGTCGCGCTGAAGAAGGGTTATGCTGTTTATGTACCAGCGGGATCCTTCGCGCTTGAACACCACCTGGTATCGCCCGGCTTCCCATTCCGGCAGCTCGGCAGGGGCTGCGCCCTCGGTATCATCGCTGGCGGCATTTATTGCGGCAAGGCGCGCATCAACGGTCATGTTCGCCCGCTTGCTCCACGGCAGCACGGATACGGCCTTAACGTCAATGCGGTAGTCATAGCTGGCCACGGTGAAGCCCGCGTATTTGCCGCTGTCAAGTTCGTGGTCGTTATTCAAATATTCTTCGCTGAAATACGGCGTAAGGTCGATATCAACGCCGGTCTGGCCGTATTTCAATATGGCCTCGGCGCGCTTTTCCATGCCCTCCGTAACGAGTATATACAGGTTGCTTACGTGCAGCCCCTCTATAAATACGCCTAAGCACAGCGCAACTATTGCCGCCGTGATTATAAGCGTCCGCAAAACATACCATATGGAGCGTTTGGCTATGCCATAGCTGTTGCGGGCCATAAAACGCCCTCCTTTTCAACTGATATACATAATAAATAATACCATAGTATAGGCCGCTATGCAAATGAACGCGCTGTGAATGTTTGTGTTGCCTTCTGCCGCAGTTCTGTTATAATATAAAATAGGTTTATAGGGGTATTACAAAACACGGGGAGAGAGACTATGGACGTATATTCTATCATTTCGCTTTTCGGCGGGCTTGCGCTGTTCCTGTACGGCATGCATACAATGAGCGCGGGGCTTGAAAAGCTTTCCGGCAGCAAGCTGCAATCAACATTGCAGAAAATGACCGCGCACACGTCCACAAGCCTTATTTTCGGCGCGGCGATAACGATAGCCATTCAATCGTCCTCGGCCCTTACGGTAATGCTTGTGGGCCTTGTGAACAGCGGCATAATGCAGCTTGAGCAGACGGTTAGCGTTATACTCGGCGGCAACATAGGCACCACCCTTACCGCATGGATACTTTCCCTTTCCGGCATCAGCGGAGACAGCATTTTTATAAACCTCCTTAAACCGGAAAACTTTTCCCCGATAGTGGCGCTTATAGGCGTAATAATGATAATGGCGTGCAATACGCAGAAAAAGAAGGACATAGGCGGCGTGTTCGTGGGCTTTGCCATATTGATGTACGGCATGACGCTTATGAGCGGCTCTGTTGCCCCGCTTGCGGGTATGCCGGAGTTCACGGGGATACTGACCGCGTTCAACAATCCGTTCTTAGGCGTGCTTGTGGGCCTTGTTTTCACCGGAATAATACAGAGCAGCGCGGCAAGCGTTGGCATTTTGCAGGCGCTTTCCCTTACGGGCTGCATAACATACGGCATGGCAATACCGCTCGTGATGGGGCTTAACATTGGCACCTGCGCCACGGCCCTGCTTTCAAGCATAGGCACTACCAAGAACGCGCGCCGGGTCGCCATAGTGCACATTACCGGCAAAATAATAGGCACTGTATTCTGCATGATAGTGTTCTATGGGCTTAATGCAATAATAGGCTTCGGCTTTATCAATTCGCCGCTTTCCGCGCCGGAGGTGGCCCTTTGCCACACGGTTTTCAACATAATAACCACCATAATACTGCTGCCCGCGCGCAAGGTGCTCATAAAGATATCCCGCATAGTGGTTCGCGGCAATGACGCGAAGCAGAGCGAAGTATTCCTGGACGAAAGGCTGCTGCTGTCCCCCGGCCTTGCGGTGCACGAAAGCTATAACATGGCCGTGAAGATGAGCGACATTGCGCGTTCCTGCGTGCTGACGGCAATGGGACTTATGCTAAGCTACGATAACGATAAGGCTGCGGACGTAAAGACGGAGGAAACGGAGCTTGATATGTACGAGGACAAGCTGGGAAGCTTCCTTGTTAAGCTTTCCGCTTCAGCGTTGAGCGATAACGACAGCGCGGACGTATCAAAGCTTTTGCATAACATTGGCGATTTTGAGCGCATAGGCGACCACGCATTGAACATTCGCCAAAGCGCGAAGGAGATGCACGAGAAGGGGCTTACATTCTCCGAACATGCGACGGAGGAAGTGAACCTGCTTTTCAGCGCGCTCAACGAAATACTAACCCTTGCCATGGATTCGTTTAAGGACGACGATTTGGACAAGGCCGCGCGGGTGGAGCCGCTGGAGCAGGTTATAGACGTGCTGATAGCGCAGATAAAGCGCAAGCATATAGAGCGCCTGCAGGCGGGCCGCTGCACGATAGAGCTTGGATTTATACTGAACGATCTTTTGAATAACTGCGAGCGCATAAGCGACCACTGCTCAAACATTGCCGTATGCGTAACGGAAATAGACCGAGGCGAGTTCGATACGCACGAATATCTTAATACCGTTAAGAGCGGCAACGACGCCCGCTATAAGGCGGACTTTGCCGAATACGCCAAAAAGTACGAGCTGAAATACGCCCACCCATCGGTGCATAAGTAAAGAGTTGAAATAAGCCGACGGAGGGGTTGACGATAACAAGCGAAGCTTCTTTCTTTTTTCAACCCCTCCGGCTTTTGCTTCGCAAAACCCACCTCCCCTTTCAGGGCAGGCCCATCATATAAGCTTGTAAAGCGCACCAAAAGGCTCCCCTTTACGGGGAGCTGTCGAACGAAGTGAGACTGAGGGGTTGACGTAAACACGCATAGCCACGGGCGGGCCGCCGATGACGGCCCCTGCAACGCCTAAGCGCAATTTCCCTGTATGCGTAAGCATGCTTTATCCTTCCAATTCCTTTATGAACAGCACATAGCTTTGCGGGTCAACGTATTTTTCGTCCTTGAGCAGTTCGAAGTGGACGTGGCTTTTGTCGCCGCATTCGCTTACGGCGGTGTCGCCAACGTAGCCCACTATGTCGCCCGCGTTTATTCGCGCGCCGACTTTCACGGGCGGCTCGGCTTTAAGATTGCCGTATACGGCTATCATGTCGTTTGCCCCCTTTACCTCTACCATAACGCCGAGCGAATCATCCGTGAATATCTCCGTAACGGTTCCGGCGAAAACGGCATAAACCTCGCTGCCCTTTGGCGCGGCAACGTCAACGCCCGTGTGCGTTGTCCATTGGTCAAGCGTGCGGGAATAGATAAGCTCGTTTACCGCAAAGCCCCATATCACCTCTCCGCGTACGGGCGGGCTGAGTTTTTGCACCGCGGTGGGCTTGGGCGTGGGCGGCGCGGGGGTAAAGTCCGGCATGGGCGTAGGCGTGGCCGTGGGAGAAGGGGTAGGCGTGGCGATGGGAAGCTGAGCATCGGTCAGCCTGTCGCCAATATCCGTATTCACCTCGCTCGCGGGGTCGTCAGTCTGCGCGGGGTCGGCCCCGTTCGGCTGCTTTACCGTAAGCACGGCCGAAAGCGCCGCCGCGCTTATCAGCGCCAGTGCAACAACGTATATGCCCCTTTTTTTCAGGAAACCGGCAGTAGCGGTAGTTATGCCCGTAAGGGCCGCTTTTATGGTCTTTTTCATAAAAATAGATCACCTCGTCGCATAGTATTGCCCAAATTTCATATTTTCAATCTTTTTTCACATTAGTTTGAATTGCCGTGCCGTGACGGGGCGCATTGTGTGGTATAATAACATTGCGGAGGATTCCGCACTAAGCAACCGAAAGGATAAATATATATGGCAAGAGTCAGCAGCGTTGGCGGTCAGGCCGTTATGGAAGGCGTTATGATGAAATCCCCCACGGGCGTGGCGCTGGCGGTAAGGCGCGCGGACGGCATAATAGCCACGCGCTACGATAACTGGACCACCAAGGCGCAGAAGGGCACATTCTGGGGCCTGCCCATAATAAGGGGCGTTGTAACGTTCATAGAATCGCTAACAACGGGCATGAACACATTGACCGAAAGCGCAAAGCTTGCGGGGGAAGATATAGAAGAAGAACCGACCAAGTTTGAAAAATGGCTCAGCGAAAAGCTGGGCAAGTCGGTTGAAAGCGTTGTTATAGGAATCGCGGTTATATTGGCTGTGGCGCTTAGCGTGGGGCTGTTTTTCATGCTGCCGCTGGGCATAAGCTCGCTCGTATTCGGCAAGGCGGCAAGCGTTGCGGGCGTGTGGAAAAGCCTTACGGAGGGGCTTGTAAGGCTTATTATATTCATAGGCTATCTTTTGCTTTGCTCCCGCATAAAGGATGTTAAGCGCACGTTTATGTATCACGGGGCGGAGCATAAAACAATAGCCTGCTACGAGGCGGAGGAGGAGCTTACGCCCGAAAACGCCGCTAGGCATTCGCGGCTGCATCCGCGCTGCGGCACAAACTATCTGTTCCTTGTTATGGCGGTGAGCATACTTTTCTTTGCGGCGATAGGCTGGAACGCAAACTTTGCCGTCCGCCTTGCAATGCGCATAGCATTTCTGCCCGTTGTGGCGGGGCTTTCATATGAGGTGCTGCGCTTTGCCGCGCGGCATGATAACTGGCTCACCCGCATAATCCGCGCTCCTGGCATGGCGTTGCAGCGCATAACAACAAAGGAGCCTACGCCCGATATGCTGGAGGTTGCAATAGCCGCCTTCAATTTGGCTATGGATCCGAATTATAAGGTTGAGAATGCGGCGGGGGCTGCTCAGTCCGCCGAATGAGGATATAAAAGCGAATACAGCGTTGGCTCGAGCGAAAATTCTTCCATAAGGGCCTTTGCTTCATCAAGCGCAATGCGTCCGGCGTTATCCAATGCCGGGCGTTTTTTTATTGCCCGTATCAGCAGATTCTTCGGCGTGTGGCTCAGGTCAACAAATTCAAGCACCTGCGTTTTGTAGCCGCGGCTTTCAAGCAGGTTTGCGCGTATTGCGTCCGTCATCAGCGCGGCAAAGCGCTCCTTTATTATGCCGTATCGGGTGATGAGCTTCAATTTGTCCGATGCTATCTGCCCGTTCAGCTCATGCTGGCAGCAGGGCACGGAAAGTATCATTCGTGCGCCGCGGCATACGGCGTTGTGCAGCGCGTAATCTGTCGCCGTGTCGCATGCATGCAGCGTAACAACCATGTCCGCAGGGGCGTTTGCGTCGTATTCTGCAATGTCTCCGCGTTCAAATTTCAGCGAATCGTAGCCGTAGCGCTTGGCGGCGTCCGTGCATTTTGCAATAACATCCGCCTTCAGGTCAAGCCCCGTCATGCTCACCCGTATGCCCAATATGTTCACCAAATAATGATACAGCACAAACGTAAGATATGATTTGCCGCAGCCGAAGTCTATTATCCTCAGCGGCTCCGCGTTTTTGCGTTCAAGGTAGCCGTCCTCGTTTATGGCGTCGCGCACTATTTCAAGGAAACGGTTTATCTGCACGAATTTGTCCCGCATGGGGGCGGCAATGCGCCCGTCCTTGGTGAATATGCCCATGTCTATAAGCGCGGGTATTGGCTCATCCTCGCTCAAAATATATTGCTTCTTTCGGTTGTGCGCCTGCTCCGGCGGCTTCGGCGCGGTGGAGGAAAGGGGCTTGAGCATATATGTCGCTTCGTCATAGCCCTTGCTCAGCATTATAATATGCTCCCCGTCGGCGGCGAAGGCGTTGGCCTGCCTGTATGTACGGCTTGAAAGCTCCGCGGCAAGCGCGCGTTCAAGCTCATCCGCTGCAATATTTTGATGAAAAGCCTGCTTTTCGCTGTATCGGCTTATGTGGTACGCGCCGCCTTTAAGCTCGAACGTGCAGCGGCGGTATTGGGCGGCTTTAGGCGCCTTTGAAAGTATTATCCTTGTTGGCAGGGCGGCGGAGGCAAGCTTCGCGGCCTGAGCTATGCTCAGCTTCATATTATAAAGCGTCCTTTCGTTTATGCATGGCAATATAATACGCTAAGGCATGCCGCCGTGTCAAACAGAGCGCGAAAAAGATATATTATTGTGAAATAACGGCGCGGCTATTGCATAATGCGCCAAACGATGGCATTATAAAGAAAAAAGAACAAGGAGGATGAATATGGATACGACTATGCACGGCTTCAGGCTCGTTTCTTCAAGCGAACTTAAAGAAATAAAAGGCACGGCCGATATTTATAAGCACGATAAAAGCGGCCTTACAATGGTGCATCTTAACTGCGCGGATACTAACAAGGCCTTTGCAATGAGCTTTTGCACCCCGCCCGAAAACAGCACGGGTGTGCCGCATATACTGGAGCACAGCGTGCTTGCGGGCAGCGACAAATACCCCGTGCGGGAGCCGTTTGTGGAGCTGATGAAGGGTTCGCTCAACACTTTCCTCAATGCCTTAACCGCAAGCGACTGGACGGTGTATCCCGTGGCGAGCCAAAACATGCAGGATTATCTTAACCTTGTTGATGTTTATATGGATGCGGTGCTCAATCCCCTTATCCATTCCGTGCCCGAAATATTCTGGCAGGAAGGCTGGCATTATGAAATAAACGACGGAAAGCTGAGCGTGAACGGCGTTGTTTACAACGAAATGAAGGGCGCCCTTTCCTCACCGGACAGGGTGATAATGCAGGAAACAAACACCGCGCTGTTTGATAATACCTACGGCGTGAACTCCGGCGGCGACCCTGCCGTTATACCGGAGCTTTCCTATGAAGCGTTCTGTAACTTCCATAAAAAGCTTTACCATCCTTCCAATGCGCTCATGTGCCTGTATGGCGATGTGGATTTGGACAAGGTGCTTGCCCTTGCGGACAGCTATCTTGATAAATACACTCCCTCCACGAGCGAACACGTTGGCGACGCTGCCAAGCTGACCGCGCCCAAGGTGGTAACAAAGCCCTATCCCCTCAACGCGGGCGACGACCCCGAGGGCAAGGCGTTCTATATGCGCGGCTGGGTAATGGATCACCGCTGCATAAACGAGATAAGCGCAATGGAAATAATTCAGGATGCGCTTTTCAATGCCGAAGCCGCCCCCGTTAAGCGCGCACTTATGCAGAGCGGGCTTTGCGGCAACGCGGAAGCATACAGCAGCGCCGAAATAAAGTATCCCACTTATTACCTTACACTCAGCGACGTTAAGGCCGATGGCTTTGATAAGCTGACCGAAATTATCGATTCCGCAATAAAGAATATAGCCGAAAAGGGCCTTGATAAAAAGCTGCTTGAGGCGTGCCTGAACCGCTATGAATTCGGCCGCCGCGAAGAGCCCGCATATTATCCCAAGGGAATAGAGCTGTGCATAAACGCCGCATCGGGCTATATTCATGACGGCGACCCGCTTTCCATGATACGCTACGAGGATACGCTTGCCTTCCTGCGCGAAAAGCTGAACAGCGATTATTATGAGCAGCTTATAAAGAAATACTTTGCCCAAAACACATGGCAGGCGGAGGTCAGGCTCGTTCCCGAACCCGGCCTTGGCGAAAAGCGGGAAGCGGAGAATGCCGAAAGGATGGCCGCGCTTTACGCCGCAATGACGGAGGATGAAAGGGCGAAAATAATCGCCAATCAGGAAAGGCTGAAAAAGCGCCAGTCCACGCCGGACAGCGAAGAAGCGCTGGAAACCATTCCGCAGCTTAAGCTGAGCGAAGCGGGAGACGGCCCCAAGCCCATTGAGGCAGAGCAGAGGGATATACTGAGCGTTCCCACATACGCAAACGATATGTTCACCGGCGGCATATCCTATCTTACGCTGATGTTTGACGCATCCTGCCTTACTGCCGAAGAAATCCCCTATGCCGGCCTTATGTGCCGCCTTATGGGCAAGCTGAGCGCGGGCGGATACGGCTTTGAGCAGCTTTCCACCGAGCTTATGCTCAACACCGGTGCCGTTGAAACCGCCCTTACCGCGTTCCAGAAGGCGGGAGAGGAGCAGGCGCAGCCGTATATACTTATGAACATAAAGGCGCTTACCGCAAAGCTTGGCGACGCCATGCCCGCAATATGCGCAATGCTGAAGGATACGCATTATAACGAGCGCGCAAGGCTCAACGAGGTCATAAGCATGATAGCCGCCAACAACCGTTCCATGCTTGCAAACGAGGGGCATATGATCGCCATGACAAGGCTCGGCTCTTATTTCAGCGCGGCAATGATGTACAGCGAGCAGACGATGGGCCTTAGCTTCTTTGAATTTATAAAGAAGCTTGCCGCCAACGAAGCGGAGACGGATAAGCACATTGAAATGATTGAAACCGTGGCTAAGAAGCTTTTCACCCGCACGAACATGAGCGTTATGCTTTCGGGCGATGAGGAGCAGTACAGCGCCGCAAGGCTTGCGCTGCCCGCCGTTATAGACGCGCTTGAAGCGGGCGAAAAGCAGGATAACCGCCCCGCGTTCGTGAAGAATGCCAAAAATGAAGGCGTAATGACCCCGGGAGACGTGCAGTACTGTGCCGAAGGCTACAACATGGCGGAGCTTGGCTTCGGCTACGATGGCGCAACCGCTGTTATGAAAACCATACTTGCAACGGATTACCTGTGGAACCGCATACGCGTGCTTGGCGGCGCATACGGCGCAATACTAACAATAAGGCCGAACGGAACCTTCCTGCTTAGCAGCTACCGCGACCCCAACCTTGAAAACACATATAAGGTATATGACGGCATGGCCGAATATCTTGAAAAGTTCGACCCCAGCCGCAGGGAGATGGATAAATACATACTCGGCACACTGCAGGAGCTTGACGCGCCCAAGGTGGGTCAGCTTGCGCACAGCGCGGCGCTTAGCAATTACATGACGGGCTTCACCAAGGCTATGCAGCAGAAGCTTCGTGCCGAGGCCATAGCCGCCGACGCAAAGGCTATCCGCGCCAAGGCTGCCCTTGCCAACGCAATATGCGAAAAGCATTATATCTGCACCGTTGGCAACAGCGAAAAGATAAAGGCTGCCAAGGAACTGTTTAAGGACATTATAGACGGCTAAAACAAAAAGCGGCATAACTGCCACAAAAAAGCCTCCGCATAGGTAAAGCCCGTGCGGAGGTTTTGTTATACGCTGTATTTTTCCATATCCACCCTGCCGTCGGGCAAAAAGCCTACGCCTTCGGCTTCAAGCAGGGCACGGCGAAGTTCTGCATGTTCCCCGCCGGCAACGGCGCCGTCCGCCTTTACAACGCGCTGCCAGGGGATATCGTCCGGGCTTTGGCGCATGGCCCAGCCCACCTGCCGCGCCGCGCGGGGGCAGCCGAGTATTTTTGCAATTTCGCCGTATGATATAACGCGGCCCTTCGGCACGCGGCGCACAACGGCATATACCCTTTCAAAAAAGCCCTGTTCCATAGTATAAATAACGGGCGGGAGGTGATCCCGCCCTGTTGAAGGTTGGTTTTGTTATATTGCGCGGGTGTACTTGGCAAGCCATTCGCGCTCTTCCGCATCCATAAGCGGGGAAAGCGTATCGTACACAAAGCGATGGTATTCATTAAGCATATGCTTTTCGTCCGCGTTGAGAAGGTCGGGGTCAATCGCGTCAAGGTCTATTGGCGCGCAGGTCAGCGTTTCAAAATACATGAACTGGCCGTATTCGTTCTTTTCGCCCTTGCGGCAGACAATAAGGTTCTCGGTACGGATACCGTGGCTGCCTTCAATGTAAATGCCCGGCTCGTCGCTGGTTATCATGCCCTCTTCATATACGCAGGAATCCACCCGCTCCGGCACCACCTTCCAGCGGAAGCCGTTGGGGCCTTCGTGCACGTTAAGAAGATAGCCCACGCCGTGGCCTGTGCCGTGCTTATAATCAAGCCCTTCGTCCCATAACGGGCCGCGCGCCAGTATATCAAGGTTCAGCCCGCGGCAGCCATAGAGGAATTTGGCGTTCGCCAAGCGCAGCATGCTGCGCAGCACCAGCGCAAAATGCTTCTTTTCATTCTCCGTCAGGGGGCCTACGGCTATGGTGCGGGTTATATCGGTGGTACCTTCGTAATACTGCCCGCCGCTGTCCACAAGCAGGAAGCCGTGCGGTTCAACGGTAAGGTCGCTTTCCTTAGTTGGGGCGTAATGCGGCAGGGCGGCATGCTCGCCATAGGCCGATATTGTGCCGAAGCTGAGGCCAAGGTTGCCGGGCGTTGCAAAACGCAGGGAGTCTATCTTTTCCGCGGCGGAAAGCTCGGTCATCTTCTCCTTGCCAATGGTGTCCTTTACCCAGCGCATGAAGCGCGTTACGGCAAGGCCGTCCTTTATATGCGCCTTGCGCATGTTCTCTATCTCAACGGGGTTCTTTATGGCCTTCTTGAGCTGTTCCGGGTTCACCTCGTCCACTATTATGGCCTTTTCGGAGAACTTTTCATAAAGCGCGTAGTTCACGGCATCGGTGCTGAGCAGAATCGCGTCGCCCTCGTCATAGCGGGCGGCGAAGGAGTAAATATCGTTATACGGCAGCAGCGTAACGTTTAGCTGCCTTAAATATTCCTGTACGCAGGCATGGAATTTGCTTTCGTCCGCGAATATATAGGCCGCGTCGCGCTCTATCACGGCATAGGACAGGAACACGGGGTTGCATTCAACATCCCCGCCGCGTAGATTGAACAGCCATGCGATATCGTCCAGCGTGCTCAAAACGTGCGCATCGGCATCCTTTTCGGCAAGCACACGGCGTATGTCCGCAAGCTTATCCGCAGCGCTTACGCCAACGCTGTCCAGCCCCAGCACATATACCGGCGCGGAGGGCAGGGCGGGGCGATCCTTCCAAATTTCGCCGACAAGATCCATGTCCTCTTCGATTGTCATGTTCTTTGCGGCAAGCGTCTTTTCCATGCGCATTGCCGTTGCGGCGGATACCGTGCGCCCGTCCATGCCTATAACGGTGCCTTCGGGCAGGGAGGCAAGGTATTCCATGGTGGTAGGCACGCCCTCCTCACCCATCTTCATAAGCTTTACGGGGGTACCCTTTATCTGCTCCTCAGCCTGAATGAAGTAGCGCCCGTCTACCCACAGCGCGGCTTCCGTCATGGTTACGATAAGCGTGCCTGCTGAGCCTGTGAAGCCGGTAAGATACTGGCGGGATTTGAAATACGGATTCACATATTCGGAAAGGTGGAAATCCGCCGTGGGAACATAATACGCGCCCACGCCCTTCCGCTGCATAAGCGCACGAAGGCTATTCAGTCTTTCGGCAATCATCTGCGCGGCAGCTCCTTCCTTTTAAGGCAGGCGCAGAGCAGCTTCACGGCGTTGTCCACGTCCTTCATGTCCACGGTTTCAACGGGGGTGTGTATATAGCGGGTGGGTACGGATATGCAGCCGGAGAGTATTCCGCCGCGGGTGCGCTGTATGGCGCCGGTATCCGTGCCGCCTGCGCGAAGCACCTCGCGCTGATAGGGGATGCCGTCCTCCTCCGCCGCGGCTTCTATGAACGCGCGCACAACGGGGGGAACTATAACGGAGCTGTCCATGACCTTTACCGTGGGGCCGCAGCCAAGGGAAACAGCCATGCGGCTGCATTCGGGAATGTCGCCAACGCCCGTAACGTCAAGGCTTATGTTAAGGTCGGGCTCTATGGCGTATGCAGCGGGGCTTCCGCCGCGGCAGCCGACCTCTTCCTGCACGGTGAACACGGCGTAAACGTCATGCTCGCTCTTCATTTCCTTCATGGCCTCGGCCACTATCGCGCAGCATATCCTGTCGTCCATCGCGCCGCAGGCCGCGCGCTCGCCCAGCTCCACATAGTTGGTAACGTAAACGGCCATATCGCCTATGGCAACCTTCTTTTCGGCTTCCTTGCGGCTTGCGCAGCCAATGTCTATATACAGCTCGTTAAACGTGGCCTCATTCACGCCGTGCTTGGCGGTGTTTTCAAAATAGGTAACGCCCTTTACGCCGTTTTCAAACACAACCTCGCGTGCGGTGGATATTATGGGATTAACGCCGCCAACGCGGGCAACGCGCAGGAAGCCTTTTTCATCTATTGCGACCACTATGAAGCCAATCTGGTCCATGTGCGCGCTGAGCATTATCTTCTTTCCGCTTGTGCCGCGCTTGTGGGCGATAAGGTTGCCCATGGTATCGCGGTATACCTCGTCCGCATAGGGGGCGACGTATTGCTTTATAGCCTCGGCAGCCCTATCCTCGCGTCCGGAGGGGCCGTATGCGCCGAGTATGTTCTTTATCATAGTTGTATCCATAAATCAAAGCACCTCGTTGAATTTTTTGTTCTTTAGGAAAGCGTCCGCCAATGCGTATGCGCCCATAATATCGTCTATATCGGCAATGCAGGCGGGGGAGTGGATATAGCGGCACGGCACGGAGATGCAGCCGGTTTTGCAGCCGGCGCGCATACGCTGCGCGGGGCCTTGGTCGTTCGCGCCGGTGGTGCCCTGCCTGGGCTGCCACTTTATGCCGGAGGCGTTGGCGGTTTCGGTAAGCGCCTTGAACATATCGGGCGAAACTATGGTTGCGTTATCCATGAAGGATATTGCCGGGCCGTGGCTCATCTTTGTAACGAAGCCAACGTTTTTGACCTCCGGCATATCGTTTGCGGTGGTGCCCTCAAGCACTATCACAACATCGGGTGCAACGCTGTATGCCGCCGCGTACATTCCGCGAAGGCCGACTTCTTCCTGAACGGTGAACACGCCGTAAAAATCGCATTCGTAATCGTTGGCTAAAAGCTGCATCAGTATTGCGCAGCCCACGCGGTCGTCAAGCGCCTTGCCCATAACGCGCTTTTCGCCAAGGCGTTTGAACTTGGTGGCAAAGCCTATCCTGTCGCCCGGCTTAACGTATTTCAGGGCATCGTCCTTATCCTTTGCGCCAATGTCAACAAAAAGCTCGCTGTGGCCGAGTACGGTTTTGCGGTCCGCGGCGGTTTGCAGGTGTATCGCCTTTGCGCCTATAACGCCTTCTATCATTTCGTCGCCCACAAGCACGCGCTTGGATACCACAACGCGGGAATCTATGCCGCGCTGACCGTAGGCTATAAGGCCGTTGTCAAGCGCGCCTATAACTATCATGCCGACTTCGTCCATATGCGCGGCAACCATCACCTTGGGGCCTTTTCCTGCCTTATGCACGATTAGGTTGCCCATGGCGTCGGTTTTCATATCAAGGCCGTCTATATTGGCAAGCTCGGCCTTTATATAGCGGCGCACGCGGCCCTCATCGCCGCTTACGCCTATCAAGTTGGAAAGTTCTTCTAATCGTCTAAGCATAGCTTTTCCTCCCAATCCGCGCCGATGTTCTGGGCAAAGCGGGCAATTACCTTGGCGCAGTTTTTAAGCGTGGTGAGCGATATTTCCTCTACGCTCGTATGCATATACCTAAGCGGCAGCGATATAAGCCCCGTTGCAACGCCGCCCATCTGTATCTGGGTATCCCATGCGTCGGTTCCCGTATGCGCGGGGGCAACGTCGTAATCCCAGGGGATGTTCTGCTCGTCCGCGGCTTCGGTTAACATTTTGAACATCTTGGGGTGTATGTTCGGGCCGCAGGTTATGGAAACCTTGGTTATGTCTATTGCGTCAAACGGCTTCACGCCGGGTGTGGGCGCATGGCAAACGTCCATGGCTATTGCCATATCGGGCTTGGCGTTCCATACGCTGGCGCGCGCGCCGCCGCCGCCGCATTCTTCCTGCACGGTGGCGCAGAATATGACCTGGCAGTCCAGCTTGGATTTTTTAAGTATATCCATGGCCTCGAGCATAACGGTTATGCAGGCGCGGTCATCGAAAGTTTTGCCGGCAACTATGTTGTTCTTCAGCTTCATCGGCGGCAGCAGCGCGAACGTTACATTGTCCCCAACGCGCACAAGCTGACGCACCTCGTTTGCATCAAGTCCCGTATCGCACACCATATCGTCTATCGAATAGGGCTTTGTATTGTCGCCCGATTGCTGAAGGTGCGGCGGAATTGCGCCCACAACGGCATTGAGCACCCTTTTGCCGTGCACCAGTACCTCGCTGCCGGGCAGCACCCGCGGGTCAACGCCCGCAACGGAGCGTATGCGGAGCAAGCCGTCCTCCTCAATATCGGTCACCATCATGCCGACTTCGTCCATATGCGCCTGCACCAGCAGCACGGGGCCGTGGTCGCCTATATGCGCATAGGTGTTGCCCATTGGATCGATGAATATATCGTCCGTATAGGCTTTGTAATATCCCTTGACAACCTCGGACACGGCAACCTCATTGCCGGTTACGCCCGGGGTGGTGGTCAAAGCGGATAGCGCCTCAAATACATCCATAAGCGTGTCTCCTTCTATTATAATATATATCTTTATATATCTTTCAAACTCTTCGGTTTAACCAACGGTGTCCTTAATTACCCTTAGCGCGTTAAGATGGGTTATCTTATCCACCTCGTCCGCGGTGAAGCAGCGGTTCAGCGCCTCCTCTATCATGCCAAGGCCCTCTACCCCGCCGAATTCAAGCGTGCTGCTTATGCCGTCAAAATCGCTGCCGAGTGCAACTATGTCCACGCCCGCCTTATCGGCCATGTAACGCGCATGGCGCGCTATATCGGCGCAGTAGGTATAGCGGGTCTTGTCCACAAGGAAATCGGCAGCGTAGTTGAGTCCGACCATGCCGCCCTTATCCGCAACGGCGCGCAGCATATCGTCCGTAAGGTTGCGCATAACGGGGCAAAGCTCCCTTGCATTGGAATGGGAGGCGACGAAGGGCTTTGAGGAATGCTTTACAACATCCCAGAAGCCGCCGTCGCTAAGATGCGCGGTGTCTATTATAATGCCAAGCTCGTTCATGCGCCTTACGGCCTCTATGCCGAAGGGCTTAAGCCCCGCATCGGGCTCAAGGCAGTTGGGGTAGCCGAGCGTGTTTTCCTGATTATGGGTAAGGGTTATAAGCCTTACGCCGCGGCGGTACATTTCGTCCAGCCGCTCTATTTTGCCGTTAAGCGGTTCGCCGTTTTCAATCGTCATCATGGAGGACATTATGCCGTCTGCCATGTTCTTTTCAATGTCCGCATATTTACCGACGGGGCGGATAAGGTCCGTGTTGGCGGCTATCTGACGGTCGTAGCAATCGGCTGCATCGTTGAAGAAATTCCACTCGTCGGCTTCGCCGGTGGTGCTTGCTATCCGCTTCATGGGCGGGATATACAGCGCAAAGCATTGCAGCAGGCAGCCCGCCTCCTTCATACGAAGCAGGTCAAGCATGCCGGTGGGGTTGGAGCGCAGGTTTTTGCTGTCCTCGTTCCCCATGACCTCGCATACTACGGTATCGCAGTGCAGGTCTATAAAACGCATTTTGGTCATTTATTTATCCTCCGTTTCCCGCGCAACTGCCGCGCGAAAATCATCCATGGTTTTGTTGTGGAATTTCCACCAATGCTCGGGATCGTGATGCCCGCTTGCCGTGCCGCGAAGGAACCCCTCGTGATGGCTTACTATTTCGTTTATCCCGATGGTGGGATACTGACGGATAAGGTAAGCGCAAAGCTGCACGGCGTTGCTCCATAGCCTGTCGAAATACGGCTGAAAACGCGCCGTGTCGTAATCCGCAATATCAAAATCATCGGTGTATATCATGCCCGCCGGTTCGCACAACTCAATGCCTATATGGTCGTTGTTATCCGTGCCGCCCGCATGCCAGCCGCGCATTGTCCAGGGCAGATACTGCATAACGATTTCGTCGTCCGCAAACGCATGCACGCAGACCTCGCGCCCGCCCTGCTCGCTTGCGCTCTTGTTCCACAGCTCGTACCATACGCCCGCCCGCATGCCGGGTTCGGCGGTGCTGTGTATGGTTATGCCGCGGGGGGTTATGGTGCGCCCTGCTTTATAGCAGTCGTTTTCGCTCATCAGCTTGGTAATGATGTTCAGCATATTTCCTCCGTCTAATATATAATGGGTATCTGCGCGATCCGAATCGATTATACTACATATTTCATAAGAAGAAAAGTATCTTAAAGCGTATATGTCCGCGCTGAAAGCAATGGAAAAGCAAACAAATATATGATATAATCAGCGCATGAACAGGAAACAGATACAAAGTAACTTGATGTTGGTATTGGTTGCACTCATTTGGGGCACGGCTTTCGTGTTCCAGGCAATGGGCGGCGACTCCATGAGCGCGTATGCATTCAATGCGCTCAGGTCACTTGCGGCGGGTATTGCGCTGCTGCCGCTTATTGCGTTCAATAACGCCAAGCAGAAGAAAAGCGGCCGTGCGGCCGAAGCTTACCCAAAGGACAGGCGCACGCTTATAGTGGGCGGCATTGTTGTGGGCGCGGCGCTTGCGGTGGCAAGCGCATTGCAGCAGCTTGGCATAGGGTTCACCACGGTGGGCAAGGCGGGCTTTATAACGGCAATGTACATAGTATTCGTGCCGGTGTTTGGGATATTCCAGCGGCGCAGGCTGCCCGTTACGGTATGGATAAGCGTGGCGCTGGGCGTGGTTGGGCTTTATTTCCTATCGATGAACGGCAGCTTCACGCTGCAAAAGGGCGATGCGCTGATACTCTGCTGCGCGTTCGGCTACACTGCGCACATACTGCTTATAGACCATTTTTCACCCAAAGTTGACGGCATTAAGATGAGCTGCATACAGTTTTTCGTATGCGCTGCGCTTTCGGCCGTGTTCATGCTAATAGACGGCAGCGTACCCACATGGCAGGCCATAGGGGAAGCGATAATACCCATTCTTTATACGGGCGTAATGTCCAGCGGCGTGGGCTACACGCTGCAGATAATTGCCCAGAAGAACACCGAGCCTGCGGTGGCATCGCTGCTGATGAGCCTTGAAAGCGTGTTTGCGGCGCTGGCGGGCTGGGTGCTGCTGAACCAGAAATTCTCCGGCCGCGAAATGCTGGGCTGCGCGATAATGTTTGTGGCGATAGTGCTGGCGCAGCTTCCCGACCTTATTGCGGCGGCAAGGAAGAAAAAGGGCAAGGCCGCGTAGGAGGAGCAGCACATAATTTCGGCCAAACCCCAGTCAATTCATCATCGCTTAATGAACCTCCCCAATAGAATAGGGGAGGTTTTTGGTATTGCGCCGCCAACCCTAAAAAGCTGTCCCCGCGGGCGGGAAAGTGGCTGCGAATGAAATGAGCAGACGGAGGGGTTAAAAAGAAGCTTGCAGTTCTTTGTCTGTTTCAACCCCTCAGTCGCCTGACGGCGTCAGCTCCCCGTCCGGGGAGCCTTTTGGACTCCCTCAGTCAAACCTTCGGTTTGCCAGCTC
>OLNZ01001318.1_pt1 | contig 18141 bp, 19 predicted proteins | sample 1672981 | NCBI WGS metagenome assembly OLNZ01 (sample SAMEA3136743, study PRJEB25190) | human gut metagenome | biome: human gut; feature: human-associated habitat; material: faeces | place: Austria | collected 2013 | reverse complement strand
CAAAAAATTTATTTATCTTCAAGTTATATAACTTTATAATTTATTTCTTCATCAAAAACAATATAATTTAAATAAATTGATAAAAGTAAATACCATTTACCATTTTTAGGATCAAATACCACTACATGGTCTCTTGCAGCTTGTTCAACTCTTCCTGTAAATATTTTATCTCTCCATTCATTTGAGTCAGGATAAGACATATAAAAACTAGCTATTTTACCTTTATTTAATCTTAAAATATTTTCAACATAAGATTGTTCCATTGGTAAATCATTATTTCCACTTGGGATGTTTGGTACTTGTTCAAAGCCCATATTATTAGGGCTGTAATAACTATTATTCATATTAATCACTCTCTTTCTTTTTTCAATTAATTATATTTTTATCTTTTAAAAATATAACTTTTTACCTAAAAATACTAGTCAAAAATAATAATTAATTGTATACTTATAGTAGGATGTGATAATATGTTAGTTAAGGTAGGGGTGTCAAATAGACATGTTCATTTAAATGAAGAAGATTATAACTTATTATTTTCATCTAGTAAATTTGATAAAAGAAATGATTTAACCCAAGAAGGAGAATTTGCATCTTTAAAAACAGTTACAATAACTGGACCAAAAGGAAGTATAGATAATGTAAGAGTGGTTGGACCTTTAAGAAATTATACACAAGTAGAAGTTCTTAAAAGTGATACTTACATTTTAGGAGTTAATCCTCCGGTTAGAACATCAGGTGATTTATTTGATGCAAGTGTTATTACTCTTAAAACAGACCTTAATGAAATAACTAGAAAATGTTGTATCATCGCAGATAGACATATACATATTTCAAAAGAAGAAAGAAAAAAATATAATTTAACTAAAGATAAATATAAAGTTAAGATAAATACAGATAAAGGTGGCATAATAGATAATGTTTATATAAAAGAAAGTGATAAGTTCAATTTTGAATTACATTTAGATAGAGATGATGCAAATGCTTTTCTATTAAAAGATAATGATATTGTAGAAATAATAAAATAAAGGAGTTTTACATATGAATATTAGTGTTGATGAAATTAATATAGTTAATGATGGAATGTATGAAATATATACTAAATTTGGTATGAAAATAGCTATAGATGTTTTAAAGAAAAGATTTAGTAATATAACAAAAGAAGATACAAAAACAATAAAGTTACTTATTTGTCTTGTAAATTATATGAAGAAAAAAGGTGTTACTGTAACAAATATAAAAGATTTAAATGATGATACTTTTAAAACATATATGGATTTTGTAATTGAAGAAAGGAGTAAAAAGAAAGAAGAACTAGACTTAAATACTTATATAAAAAAAGATAATATAATAAATTCTAAACTTATTAATAATTATATTGAAAATAATAAATTAATAGAAAAACAAAAAATACATAATATAAGTGATGAGAAACAAGATATTAATTTAGATAAAACACAAGTGTTTTCTTCTAAAGATATAAAAGAAGAAACAAAACCTAAAAAAGAGTCTAAAATAGATGCTTTATTTAAAAGAAAAGAAAAATTAGAAAATACAGGACCTATTCCTGTTGTTAAAGAAGATAATAAAACAGGAATTATCATGGGATTAGAGGATAAAGAAAAACTTCTTATTGATGCTAGTTTAGAAACATTTGTAAAATATAATGAAATATATTCTACTAAAGGTAATGCTTTAGGAAGAAAACAATTAAGAACAGCAATACTTGATAAAGATAATAATTTTAAATACTTTACTAATGGTGGAGAAAAAATGTTAAGAGAAAAACTAAAAGAAAGTATTAAAGTTGATGATATAAAAGTATTAGTAAGAAATATATTATTAAAAAATGGATTTAATGCTAAAAATTCTAATGAAGAAATGTGTTGTGAAATGTTTTTAACATATATAGATAATTTAAGTTTGGAAATAGAAAATAAAAATAAAAAACCTTTAGGAAGATAATTCTTAAAGGTTTTTTTTATGCTTTTTTATAATTTTTGATAAAAAATGAAACTTTTTTTTAAAAAATTTAAGTGGAATGAAAAAATGTCCGTATAACATATATAGAGGGTAAAAAATATCTTCTAAAAATATTTTAAGAAAAGAGGAATTTTATATGGACAAAGATTATAAAAAAGAATTAATAGAATTAGTAGAAAAAGCAGAAGTGAATAAAGGGTATCATGATTATTTTAAAAATAAAGATTTAGTAAATAATTATTTTGAAATAGGGAAGTTACTTATCGAAGCACAAGGAGGGGAAGAACATGATACTTATGGTAATAAACTTATAAAAACTTGGAGTGTAGAATTAACAGAAAAGTTTGGGAAAGGTTATGATGCCAGCAATTTAAGAAGATTTAGGCAGTTTTATAGTGAATTTAAGATGTGTGGCACACTGTGCCACACATTGACATGGAGTAATATATGAATACTTTTGCCAATAAAAAATGAAAATAAAAGAAATTATTATATTAACATGTGTATAAAAAAGAATCTAAGTGCAAGGGAGTTAAAGAAAGAAATAAAAAATAATGCATTTGAAAGATTAAGCTTGGCAGATAAGGAAAATATAAAGTTAATTAGTGATAAAAATGAAGTATTAACAATAAAAGATACATTAAAAGATCCAGTGTTAATAACAATAAATGAAGATTTAGATAATGTAAGTGAAGAAAAATTAGCTAAGATAATAAGAAAAGAATTAGAGATATTTTTACTTGAATTAGGTTGTGGATATACATATGCTGGAAAAGAAGTGAGGATGGGAGAGTCTTATTGTGATTTATTATTCTTTAATACAGAATTTTTGTGTTATGTTGTAATAGAATTAAAAACAAGAAAAATAAAGAAAGAAGATATAGGTCAATTAGAATATTATATAAATTATGTTGATGAAAATATGAAAAAAGAAAGTTTTAATCCTACAATTGGAGTACTCGTAGCAAAAGAAGGAAACTATTTAGTAATGAAGTATTGTACTAATAAGAATATATATAAAACAACATATAAAATAATTAATGAAAAACAAAAGTTGTTAGTTTAAGAAGGCTTAGTAGTTTTATATGTGTTTTAAAAAAGGTGGCACAGTGTGCCACCAATTGACATTGTCTAACATAAGATTGCTTTTACCAATAAAAAAATGAAACTTTTTTCTTAAAAATTTAGGTGAAATGAAAAAATAATATATTTATATAGTGAAAGCCTTGAAAGAAATTATGATATAGAAGAAAAATTAGAAAAATAATTTTTCTTTTTTAAGTGTTATTTAATAGGTTCAGTGCCTTTTAAATAATACATAATTTTTTTATTTTTATCTTTATTCGTGGCAATATTTCCTGTTGTAGGATCTATTAAAACTGCAACAACATTATCAGGGATATTGTACCATTTACTTTCTTTATCTTTTAAATAGTTTTCCATGGCATTTATCCATGATTTTTTATTTCCACCAACAACATTAGAGTTAATTTTTTTATTATCATCATATCCAGACCAACTTGCTAATACTATTCCATTATTATATCCAACTACCCAAGCATCTGTATCAGTGCTTCCACTTTTTAAGGCATATTTATGAGTCATACTTGATAACATATTTATACATGTAGGATAAGCATAATCAATAAGGTTGGTGTCATAAGTGCTTGTTAGCATTTCACTTACAATAAAAGTTAGGCTTGGATCAAAGATTTGTTCTTTTTTTCATTATATTTATATAAAACATTACCATAAGTATCTTCGACTTTTCTTATTAAATGGGGTTTTACTTTAATTCCACCATTTGCTAAAGCAGCATAACTTGTTGCAAGTTCTGTTATATTTACTTCATTTGTTCCTAAAGGGAGTGAGTAATTTGCTTCAAGATTTGTTGTTATTCCAGCTTTTCTTAAGGTATTAACAAGATTTTCTTGTCCTAAAAAAAGATGAGTTTTAATAGCATAAATGTTATCTGAGTATGCAATTGCTTGAACCATTGTTATATTTTTATTGGCATAGACATTGTCAGAGTTTTTAGGAGAGTAAGTTTTATTTTCATCAAAATAAAAAGTTGTTCTTTCACTTAAAAAGGTTGTGCTGGGAGTAAAATTGTTTTCTAAAGCATTATAGTATAAAAAGGGTTTAACAGTAGAACCGGGTTGTCTTATGGAAGATGTTGCTCTATTGTAAGTTGTTTTGTTATAAGATGTTCCACCGATTAAAGCAATTACTTCACCATTATCTGAGTTTACCATTACTTTTGATGTTTGTATATCATTGTCTATTAGATTGTATTTTATACTGTTTTCAAGAGATGTTTGAGCATCAATATCAAGTGAAGTCCATATTTTAAGACCCCCTGTTTCAATGTAGTTATCTGGTATTTCTTTTAAGCTATTTAATTCTTCCATAACAGCGTCTTTATAATAAGCAAGGGTTGTAAGGTTAAGATCTGTTTTTTCTCCATAAAGTTTTAATTCTTCTTCTAAAGCATTATTCATTTCTTCTTTTGTTATAAATTTATTTTCATACATTCTTTGTAAAACTATCTTTTGTCTTTTTTTGGCTGTTTCATAATTATTAATTGGTTCATAATAATAAGGAGAATTTGGTATACCAGAAAGAATGGATGCTTCAGCAAGGGTTAAATCTTTAACATCTTTATTAAAGTAAAATTTACTGGCATTAGCTATTCCATAACAGTTATTACCATAATTTATGGTATTTAAATATCCTTCAAGTATTTCATCTTTTGAATAATGAGTTTCTAGTTCAAAGGTTATCCACATTTCTTGCCATTTCCTTTTCCATGTTTTATCAAAACTTAAAAATAAGTTTTTAGCGTATTGTTGAGTTATCGTAGATGCTCCTTGAACTATTTTTCCACTTTTTAAGTTTTCAAACATAGCTTTAGCTATTCTAAAAAAGTTAAAACCATTATGTTTATAAAAATTTTTATCTTCAACTGCTAAAGTAGAATTAATAACATTATTATTCATATCTTCTAAATCTATCCATTTGTCTTCTCCTTTACCATAGAAAACAAGTTCAAGTTTGTTATCATACATATAAAAACTATTAGCGCTTTTAATATCAAATTTAGGGGTACATAAAGCATATATTTCTCCTGCTAGATTAATACTCATAAATAAAATAAGACAAATAACAAATATTTGTAAAAGAAGTTTTATTTTTTTCATTATATCACCATTTTAATCCTAAAATTAGTATGAAATAAATATAAAAAAATATGTGTTAAAAAAATAATTTTACATATTTAAAGTCTTGTGTTATAATTTATGTCGAAATTGATTTTATGTAATTTTTGAAAGGATGATTATTATTAAAGAAGTTATTATATTTTTAGAAGCAAATGATTTTAAAATAAATGTTAATGGGTTTATAAATAATGATGAAATTATATTTAATAATGATAATATAGATTATAAATTTGATATAAATAGTCTTTTATTCGTTCGAAAAAGTGATGAATTTACTTCATTATTAGACTTTAATAATAATGAAAGTATATATTACTTAAATGAATTAGAAGAAAATAGTAAAATATTTAGTAAAATAATAATAAAACAATTGATAAAAGAAGATACATCGTATATAATTAATTATCGAGTAAATGAGGAAGACTTTTGTTTTAAGTTATCTTATAAGGAGGTTAACTTATGAATATTGAATTAGAATTAAAAAAATTAATAAAAAATGTATTAAATGATTTAGATTTAGAAGAAGATATAATTATTGAAATACCTAAAGATAGAAGTAATGGTGATTACTCAAGTAATGTAGCTATGAAATGTTGTAAAAAACTTGGAAAATCTCCGATTGAAATAGCTAATTTAGTAAAGAATAATATTTCATCTGATTTAATAGAAAGTATTGAAATAAAAAATCCAGGATTTATTAACTTTTTTGTTAATAAAACATATTTATTTGAAGAATTAAAAGAAATAATAAAACTTGAAAATAATTATGGAAAGAATAATCTTGGAGAACATAAAAAAGTTAATATAGAATTTGTTAGTGTTAATCCAACAGGTACAATTCATTTAGGACATGCTCGTGGAGCTTGTATTGGAGATAGTCTTGCGAATATTTTATCATTTAATGGTTATGATGTTACAAAAGAATATTATATAAATGATGCAGGAAATCAAATGAATAATATGGCTTTAAGTATTTATGAAAGATATAAAGAAATATGTGGTTTAGATTCTAAAATGGAAGAAAACTATTACTATGGTAAAGAAATCATTGAAGTAGCACAAAAAATGTATGATGAAAAAAAAGATGGTTATTTAACTAGTGATATAAAAGTATTTTGGAAAAAAGGTTTAGAATATTTTCTCGGAGGAATAAAAAAAGATTTAGCTAACATTGGTGTTAATTTTGATGTATGGACTAGCGAACAAGAATTAAGAGATAGAAATCTTGTTGAGGAAGCTCTTTCTAAATTAACTTCATTAGGATATACTTATGAACAAGATGGTGCGATATTTTTAAAAACAACTTTATTTGGTGATGAAAAGGATCGTGTTTTAGTTAAACAAGATAAATCATATACATATTTTATGCCAGATATTGCATATCATTTAGATAAATTAAATCGTGGTTACGATAAGTTAATTGATGTTTTCGGAGCAGATCATCATGGTTATGTTTCAAGATTAAAAGCATCAGTTACAATGTTAGGACAAGATGCTGATAAACTTTCTGTTCTTCTTATTCAAATGGTTAGAGCAATTAAAAATGGTGAAGAATATAAAATATCAAAAAGAACAGGTAATACAATTACCTTAAATGACTTAGTTGAAGAAAGTGGAAAAGATGCGATAAGATACTTTTTTACATCAAGAAGTATGGATACACAAATGGATTTTGATATTGATTTAGCAAAGAAAAATTCTAATGATAATCCAGTATTTTATGTAAACTATGCTCATGCAAGAATTTGTTCTATTTTAAGAAATAAAGATTATTCTTTAAAAGAAGATTATAAATTTGAAACAATAGATAGTGAAACTGCATATAATGTTTTAGAAAAATTAAATGAGTTTAAAAAAGTAGTTCAAAAAAGTGCTTTAAAAAAAGAACCTCATTTAATAACAAACTATGTATATGAACTTGCAACACTATTCCATTCATACTATTCTGTAGAAAAAATAGTAACAGAAGATGAAAAATATACATATGAAAGAATAATGCTTGTAAAAGCAGTTAAAATAATTATAGCTAACTCTTTAAATTTAATTGGAGTAGCACCAGCAGAAAGGATGTAATCAATATGAAAGTTGATAAAATGAAAAAAGAAGATTTAGAATTAATGTCATATAATGATATAGCTAATTTAATACTAGAAGAAAGCACAAAAAAAACAACCGCAGAATTATTTAAAAAAATATGTGATTTACTTGATTTAGGAGAAAAAACATATGAAAATAAAATCGGAGCTTTTTATACTTCTTTAACTAAAGATAAAAGATTTTTACTATTAGATGACGGACTTTGGGATTTAAAGAAAAATCATTCAGTTAAAGTATTAAAAATAGAAGAAGCTTTAGAAGATATGGAAGAGCTTGAAGAAATAGAAAAAGAAGAACAAGATGAATATGAAGAAGAGGAAGAAGATAAAGATATAATATATGATGAAAATCTGGATGATGATTTAGGGGATGACCTTGATGATTATAAGAATTTAGTAATCGTTGATGAGGAAGACTTAGATAATATTGAACCTTAATAAGGAGGTAAAACATGATTGATAGATTAGAAGAAACTTTAAAAAAGTATAATGAAATAACAGAAGAATTAACAAAAGAAGAAACTTTAAAAAATATTTCGTTATTAACTAAACTTTCTAAAGAACAAAGTGATTTAAGTGAAATAGTAGAAGTTTATAAAAATTATAAAAATATTTTAAATAATATTGAAGAAGATAAAGAACTTTTAAAAGATAATGAACTTAAAGATATAGCAAAAGAAGAGTTAGAAACTTTAGAAAATGAAAAAAAAGAAATAGAAAAGAAATTAGAAGTTTTACTTTTGCCTAAAGATCCTAATGATGGAAAAAATGCTATCATGGAAATACGTGGGGCAGCAGGTGGAGATGAAGGAAATATTTTTGCAGGAGATTTATTTAGAATGTATCAAAAATATTTTGAAAAACAAGGATTTAAAACAGAAATAATTAATGCTGAACCTAGTGATGTTGGAGGATACTCTCAAATTGAATTTTTAGTTAAAGGGGATAATGTTTATTCTAAATTAAAATATGAAAGTGGAGCACATCGCGTTCAAAGAATACCAGAAACAGAATCAGGAGGAAGAATTCATACATCAACTGCAACGGTAGCGATACTTCCAGAAGTTAGTGATGTTGAAATAGATATTAACCCAGCGGATTTAAAAATAGATGTTTATCGTTCAGGTGGAGCAGGAGGACAAAGTGTTAATACAGCTGATTCTGCTGTTAGAATAACACATATTCCAACAGGGGTTGTTGTTACTTGTCAAAATGAAAGAAGTCAACAACAAAATAGAGCTAAAGCTTTAGAAATATTAAAATCAAAACTTTATGAAGAACAAGTAAGACGCCAAGAAGAAGAATATGGTGCTGAAAGAAGAAGTAAAGTAGGTACAGGGGATAGAAGTGAAAAAATAAGAACATATAATTATCCACAAAATAGAGTAACAGATCATAGAATAGGATTTACTGTTAATAAGCTTGATAGAGTTATGGAAGGTGAACTTGATGAAATAATCGAAGCTTTAATAAATGAAGATCAAAAAAGAAAATTAGCAGGTAATTATGAAAATTAATGATTTATTAAATATAAAATCAAATTATTCAAATGATGAGAAAAAGATAATTTTATCTTTTCTTTTAGATTTACCTAAATTAGATTTATTTAAATTAGAAGAAATAACTGATAAAAAAATAATAAATAAATATAAAAAAATGTTAAATAATAATTTACCTTTAGCATATTTACTTAATGAAGCATATTTTTTTGGAAATAAATTTTATGTTAATAAAAATGTATTAATTCCAAGACCAGAAACAGAAGTTTTAGTGGAAGAAGTTTATAACCTAATAAATAAATACTTTAATGATAAAGTAAAAATATGTGATTTAGGTACTGGAAGTGGAGTAATTGGAATAACTTTAAAAAAGTTAAATAATAGTTTTGATGTAACATGTATTGATATATCTAAAAAAGCTTTAAAAGTGGCTAAGAAAAATAGTATTTATTTAAATACCGATATTAATTTTATTAACAGTGATATGTTAAAAAGAGTTAATAATAAATTTGATGTTATTATAAGTAATCCACCATATATAAAAAATAATACTAAAGAAATTGATAATATTGTTAAAAAATATGAACCATCTTTAGCACTTTATGGGGGAGATGATGGCCTTAAATATTATAAAGAAATATTAAAAACATGTAAGAAAAATTTAAATGATAAAAGTATAATTGCTTTTGAAATAGGATATGATTTAAAAGAAGATATTATAAATATAATAAAAGAATATTTTAAAGATAGTAAAATAATTTGTAAAAAAGATTATAATGATTTAGATAGATATATATTTATTTTAAATAATCTTGAATAAAAAATATTAAAATCATCCATTACATATGTGAGGGATGATTTTTTATGAAAAAGATTTTAATATTTGTAAGTATTATAATGATTATATTATTAATGTTGTCAAGTAAAAAAGATTACTATGTTATACCAGATGAATCAATAAGATTTAGAATTATAGCTAATAGTAATAGTACAAACGATCAATATATAAAAATAAAAGTAAAAGATGTTTTAGAAAAAGAAGTAACTAATGATTTAAAAACAAGTAATACAATTGAAACATCAAGAATTATAATAGAAAAAAATATGGATAAATATAAAAATAAAGTTAAAGAAACTTTAGAAGATTTAAATTATAATACAACTTTTACAATTAATTTTGGTGATAATTATTTTCCAAAAAAAGAATATAAAGATGTAATATATGAAGAAGGAAACTATGAATCACTTGTTGTAAATTTAGGAAATGGGGAAGGAGATAATTGGTGGTGTGTTTTATTTCCTCCGATATGTACTTTAGAAGTTGAAGAAAATAAAGATATTGAATATAAATTTTTTGTTAAAGAAATATTTGAAAAATATTTAAAAAGATAACAATAGTTATGATAAAAACTATTGTTTTTATTATGGTTTTATTGTTAAAATGTATAAAAAATATTGACAACCTGGGGGGGGTTATTATATATAATTAATTTATAAAGTTAATAAAATAGAGGTGCTGTTGTTATGAAAAAATTTATAAAGTTTTTAAAAACGGATATTAAAATAATAAATAGTTATTTTTTACTTGCAGTTATTTTTATAATTTTAATTAGTATAGGATATTCAAGTTATGCATTATTTAGTTTTACAAAAACAAGTAGTAATGTAATCGAAGGAAAAGTAGGAGAACTGCCTAAGATGCCTTTAGATACAAGTGGAGCAAACGCTCCAGTATTAGCATCAAATATGATACCAGTATATTATGATGAAACAAATGATGTATGGAAAAAAGCAAATATAAGTAATTTAGACAAAAATAATCCATGGTATAGTTATAATTCTTCAGGAGAATATAAAGGAATGTGGGCTAATGCGGTAACTGTAACAAGTACAAATAGACAAACTTATTTAAATGCAACACCAGGAACAATAATACCAATGGATGATATAACAACAATGTGGGTATGGATACCAAGATTTAATGCTGTAGGTAATTATGAAACTTATAATGGAACAAATGATATTCTTAATCCTGGAGCATTTGATATAACATATACAAAGTTAAATGAACCATCACTTGATGCTTTTACCTTTGGAGATAAAGAACTAAGTGGTTTTTGGTATGGAAAATTTGAAATTAGTCATACAACTTTAGCATCAAGTACAACTGATGATAATTTAGGATGTAATAATGAAACATGTAGTAATGCAAATGAAATAATAATAAAACCAAATGTAAAAAGTTTACATTATAATAGAGTAAGTAAATTCTTTTATGCAAGTAGAAGTATGGAACAAACAGGAAATAGTTTTGGATTTGTTTCAAGTGAAGTAGATACTCATATGAGTAAAAATAATGAGTGGATAGCAGTAGCATATTTAACTCAAAGTATTTATGGAAGATGTATAAGCAGTACAAATTGTCCTCAAATGGGAATAAATAATAATAGTAATTATTTAACAGGATATGGAGCTCCTGCTAAAACTGCTGTTGATACAAATAATGGATCATATAATACAACACTTGGAAAAGATGCCTCCACAACAGGAACAATATATGGGATATATGATATGGCTGGTGGGTCAGAAGAATATATTATGTTAACTGGAGGGGAAATAACTGGTAGTAATGCTGATGATGGTTTTGAAATATCACCAAATGAAAAATATTATAATATTGTAAAGGTTTCTGGTCTTTTACTAGGAATTGGAGATGTTGATAAAACTGGAATGTGGTATATAGATACTAAATCGACTTATTATTTAGGAAAAAGAGGTTGGTTTTACCGTAGTGGAAGTGGACCTGTTAATTTGTTTGATCCTGAATTTATGACATTATTTATATTTTATAGGGCTCCATATGAAACTCCAACAGGAACAAAAATTAACAATTTTAGTTCGCGTTTTGTAATTACCAATGAATAATAAAAAAGTTTAAGATAGGTAAGTATTCTTAAACTTTTTTAGTATCCAAATTTTTCATCTAAACTTTCATCGTTATCAATATAGGTTTTTGTGTCTATTACTTCGTAATTATTTTTATCTTTTCTTATTATTACTTCTTTTATCCCGGAATTTAATATAAATCTTTTACATAAGATACAAGGGTTAGCATTTTTTACATATGAATTATCTAAAGCTTCTTTTCCTACAAGGTAAAGGGTAGAATCAATTAAATCTTTTCTAGCAGCACTTATGATGGCGTTTTGTTCAGCATGAACACTTCTACACATCTCATATCTTTCTCCTCTTGGTATTTGCATTTTTTCTCTAGCGCAATATCCAAGTTCATTACAGTTTTTTCTACCTCTTGGAGCACCAGCGTAACCTGTTGAAATAATTTCATCATTTTTAACAATAACGGCACCGAATTTTCTTCTTAAACAAGTACCTCTTTCTAAGACTGTTTCTGCGATATCAAGGTAATAATTTATTTTATCTATTCTTGGTTTATTTTTTGTTATCATATAATATCTCCTTTTCTTTATTATAATAGAAAAAAATATTTTTTTCCATAAATTGTTATATATAATTTTAAAAAAATGGTGTATAATATGTCTAAAAGAGGTGTAGTGTATGGATAAGATAGTAATTAAGGGGGCTCGTGAAAATAATTTAAAAAATATAAATATTGAACTTCCTAAGAATAAATTTATTGTAATGACTGGTGTAAGTGGAAGTGGTAAAAGTAGTTTAGCTTTTGATACATTATGTGCTGAAGGGGAAAGAAGATATTTAGAAAGTTTAAATTCATATGCAAGACAATTTCTTGGTAATAGTCAAAAACCAGATGTTGACAGTATCGAAGGACTATCTCCTACGATATCAATAGATCAAAAAACAACTAACAATAACCCACGAAGTACTGTAGGAACAGTAACTGAAATATATGATTATTTAAGACTTCTTTTTTCTAAAATAGGAGTGCCTATATGTCCTAAACATAATATTCCTATTAAAAATCAAAGTATTGAAGAAATGACTAATAAAGTGCTTCTTCTTGATTTAAATAGTAAAATAGTAGTTTTATCTCCAATTGTGGAAGGTAAAAAAGGTAGTTTTACTGATTTATTAGAAAATTTTAGAAAACAAGGTTATGTAAGAGCATATATAGATGATGTTATGTATGATTTAAGTGATGATGTTATTTTAGACAAAAATAAAAAACATAATATATCTGTTGTTATTGATAGACTTGTTATAACTCCTGATATCAGAAGTCGTTTATATGAAAGTTTAGAGCAAGCATGTAAATTAAGTGATGGTAAAGTAATTATTGATGTAATTGGTAAAGAAAAATTAATATTTAGTGAAAAGTTTGCTTGTCCTTATTGTGATTTTTCTTTAAGTGAATTAGAACCTCGTATTTTTAGTTTTAATGCTCCCTATGGGGCTTGTCCTGACTGTAAAGGACTTGGTTTTAAAAAAATAATAGATCCTGATTTGATTATGCCTGATAAAACAAAAAGTATCTATGATGGTGGAATTGTTACAATGGGTGATGATAGTGATGGTATATATTTTAAAAGATTAGAAAGTGCTTGTAAACATTTTAATATTGATTTATCTAAACCTATAAATAAACTTTCAAAGAAAGAATTAGATATTATTTTATATGGAAGTACTGAATTAATTAAGTTTAATTATTCTGCTAAAAGCGGAACTATATATAATAATACAGGATTATTCGAGGGTGTTATTAATAATTTAGAAAGAAGATATGTTGAAACTAATAGTGATTGGATAAGAGAATGGATTGATAAATATATGATAGAGCTTCCTTGTCCAACATGTAAAGGGGCAAGATTAAAAGAAGAAGTTTTATCTGTTAAGATAAATGGTAAAAATATAGATGAATTAACAAGACTTAATATTACTGAAATATATAATTTTTTATCAGATTTAAAGTTAAATGAAGAACAAGAACAAATTTCTAAACTTTTAATCAAAGAAATAAAAGATAGATTATCATTTTTAATAAATGTTGGACTTGATTATTTAACTCTTAATAGAGAAGCTTCAACATTATCCGGAGGAGAATCTCAAAGAATAAGACTTGCTACCCAAATAGGAACAAGATTAACAGGAGTTTTATATGTTTTAGATGAACCTAGTATTGGTCTTCATCAAAGAGATAATGATAAACTTATTGATGCAATGTTAAGTATGAGAGATTTAGGAAATACTTTAGTAGTTGTCGAACATGATTTAGATACGATGAGAAGAAGTGATTTTCTTGTTGATATTGGCCCTCTTGCAGGAGAACAAGGTGGTGAAGTTGTCGCATGTGGGACACCAGAAGAAGTAGCAAGTTGTGATAATAGTATTACTGGTAACTATTTAAGTGGCAAAAAGTGTATAAAACTTCCCAAAACTAGAAGAAAAGGAAGCGGCAAGTATCTTGAAATACAAGGTGCTTGTGAGAATAACTTAAAAAATATTAATGTAAAATTTCCTCTTGGAACATTTACATGTGTAACGGGAGTAAGTGGAAGTGGTAAAAGTACACTTGTTAATGAAATTTTATATAAAAAATTAACTAGTGAAATATATGGTTCAAAAGTAAAACCTGGTAAATTTAAGAAAATTAAAGGTCTTGAATATGTTGATAAGGTAGTACATATTTCTCAAGATCCAATTGGAAGAACTCCAAGAAGTAATCCTGCGACATATACTGGTGTATTTGATGATATTAGAGATTTATTTGCTGCAACAAAAGAAGCTAAAATGCTTGGCTATGATAAAAGTAGGTTTAGTTTTAATGTAAAAGGTGGAAGATGTGAAGCTTGTCGTGGTGATGGTGTTAAAAAAATAGAAATGCATTTTTTACCAGATGTTTATGTTCCATGTGAGATATGTCATGGTAAAAAATATAATAGTGAAAGTTTAAATATTAGATTTAAAGATAAAAATATTAGCGAAGTATTAGATATGCGTGTTGATGAAGCCTTAGAATTTTTTATAAACTTTCCTAAAATATCTCATAAATTAAAGACTTTACATGAAGTAGGACTTGGTTATATAAAACTTGGTCAAAGTGCTACAACATTATCTGGGGGAGAAGCAAGTCGTGTAAAATTAGCTAAAGAACTACAAAAAAAACCAACAGGTAAAAGTATTTTTATAATGGATGAACCTACAACAGGTCTTCATAATTATGATATTGAAAACTTACTTGCAATTATTAAAAAAATAGTAGATAATAAAGATACAGTAATCGTAATTGAACATAACCTTGATATGATAAAGGTTGCTGATTATATTATTGATTTAGGTCCTGAAGGTGGAGATAAAGGTGGAACAGTTATTGCAACAGGAACACCAGAAGAAATAACTAAGGTTAAAGAAAGCTATACAGGACAGTATTTAAAAAAATATTTGTAAGGAGTAATTTATGATAAAAAAACTTATATTTGATTTAGATAATACACTTATTATATGGAAAGATGAATATTCTTTAGAATTAAAATATTTACTTGAAGAATACAAAGTAGATACCGATTATAAAAAAGTAGATAAAATAATAGATGACTTAGAATATAAGCATGATACAATTTCTAAAGAAATATTATTAAATGATATTAATAATAATTTAAATCTAAATTTAGATATAAGTTTTATTGATGAATTAGAAAAAAGACAAAGTAAATTATCTTTTGTTAATAATGATTTAATAGATGTTTTAGATTATTTAAGTAAAAAATATGAACTTGTTATATTAAGTAATTATTTTACAAATATTCAAAAAAATAGACTTAAAAATGCTAAAATAGATAAATATTTTAGTAAAGTTCTTGGGGGAGATGAAATAAAATTAAAACCAAGACCAGAAGCTTTTTTAAAAGCAATATATCCTAATGAAATTTTTGAATGTCTTATGATTGGAGATAGTTTAAAAATGGATATTGAAGGAGCACTTAATGTTGGATTAAAGGTAATTGCGGTTGATTATTTTAATAAACTTCCAAAAAGTGATAAATATATATTAATAGATGATATCAAAAAATTAAAAGAAATATTATAAAGGAGGAGTTTTATGAATCCCGTTATGATTGATTTAGGTGTTATAAAAATATATTATTATTCACTAATGATTTTAATTGGAATGGTAATAGGTATATTTTTAATTTATAAAGCCCTTACTAAAAAAGGTTTTAGTGAAGATTTTATAACAGATTTAATGTTTTATACAATTATTTTTGGTATTCTTGGAGCAAGAATATACTATGTTTTATTTAATCTTCCATATTATAGTAAAAATATTCTTGAAATATTTGAAATATGGAATGGTGGTCTTGCAATCCATGGGGGCATAATCGGAGGACTTTTATGGATAGTTTATTATTGTAAAAAGAAAAATGTTAATATTTTAAAAATAACAGATGTTTTATGCGTTTCTTTAATTCTTGCGCAAGCAATAGGAAGATGGGGTAATTTTTTTAATGGTGAAGCACATGGCGCTGTTACAACGTTAGAACATTTACAAAGTTTAGGTATTCCTAAATTTATAATAAATGGAATGTATATTAATGGTAATTATTATCTTCCAACTTTTTACTTTGAATTTTTATTAGATATAGGTTTATTTATAATTCTTATTTTAGTAAGAAAATATGTTAAAAATCCTAAAAATGGATTATTAACAGGATTATATTTTAGTATTTATTCTATAGGAAGATTCTTTATCGAGGGTCTTAGAACTGATAGTTTAATGCTTGGAAACTTAAGAATTGCTAGGGCTATATCAATTATATTATTTTTAATAGGATTATTTCTTATCTTTTATAAACAAAAAGATACAAGAACAAATAGATTAAAGAAAGCATTAGATAACTAGGAGGAATTTATGAAATTAGATTATGATGTAATCGTGGTGGGTAGTGGACCTGCGGGGATAACAAGTGCAATTTATTTAAAAAGAGCTAACATTAATGTTTGCATTATGGAAAAAAGTGCACCTGGTGGACAACTTAATAAATCATCTACAATTGAAAATTACCCAGGATTTGAAAAAATAACTGGACCTGAGCTTGCTTATAATTTTTATGAGCAAATATTAAAATTAGATATACCTTTTATTAATGAAGAAGTTATAAAAATAGAAGATAAGACTTCTTATAAAATAGTAGAAACTAATAAAAAAACATATACTTGTAAGGGTATTATTTTAGCTCTTGGAAGAAAACCTAGATCATTTGATAATAAAAATGTATCTTTACTTGAAGGAAAAGGTGTAAGTTATTGTTCTTTATGTGATGGACCTCTTTTTAAGAATCAAGATGTTTCAATAATTGGGGGAGGAAACAGTGCTTTAGAAGAATCTTTATATCTTGCTGATATATGTAAAAGTGTAACTATTATCAATAGAAGAGATGTTCTTCGTGGAGATAAGATGTTGGTTGATAAGGTTTTAAAAAAGGATAATATAAATATTTTATATAATAGTGAAGTCGTAGAATTTAATAAACAAGATGATTTTTTAGAGTCATTACTTATTAATACAAATGGAAAACTTAATAAATTAGATGTAAAAGCATGTTTTATCTTTATTGGATATGTTCCTGCGACTGATTTTTTAAGTAATCTTGACATTCTTGATGAAAAAGGTTATATTAAAACAGACAAAAATTTAAAAACGGATATACCTTTTATATATGCCTGTGGGGATACAATAAATAAACAGGTATATCAAATAGTAACAGCAACAGGAGAAGGTGCTGTTAGTGCAATTAGTTTTATTAATGATTATAATTCTTAGGAAGTGAGATACATGAAAAAATTAAATAATAATGGTTGGGGTTTAATGGCTTTTTTAATGATACTTTTAGTTTTATTAATATTTGTTTTTATTGCACTTAGTGGAATTGAAGGAATGAAATAAATAATACTTGTAATATTAACAGTTTTATTGTATAATTCATTTATAAATGTTTAGAAAAAGAGGAGTAAATTAAATATATTATTTAGAGAGTTGTTGGTTGGTGTAAAACAATTAATATTTTAATTGAAGGTAGCTTTGGAACTGATTATTTGAAATAGTAGTAAAATAATCCGTATGATATGCGTTAAATATATGAGATTTCAATATGAAATGGTAAAAGGTGGTACCGTGCTTTTAAGCACCCTTTGGGTATCATCTTTTTTATTTAGAAAGGAAAGATTTTTATGTTAGATAAAAAATATGATTCAAAATTAGTGGAAGAAGGAAAATATCAAACTTGGCTTAAGAATGATTATTTTAAAAGTGGTGATTTAACAAAAGAACCATTTTGTATAGTTATACCTCCCCCAAATGTAACAGGGAAATTACACTTAGGACATGCATGGGATACAACTTTACAAGAT
>OLNZ01001301.1_pt1 | contig 18330 bp, 15 predicted proteins | sample 1672981 | NCBI WGS metagenome assembly OLNZ01 (sample SAMEA3136743, study PRJEB25190) | human gut metagenome | biome: human gut; feature: human-associated habitat; material: faeces | place: Austria | collected 2013 | reverse complement strand
TATTTGGTAATCCATGTACGATGCAGATTATATCTAAACATTGGACCGATGAAAACCTGAAATCTCCGGCAAAATCAGTGAATGCTCCCTTGATAAAGGAATATACCGGAGTAGAGAATTACAAAGGTAGAGCAGACCAGATTCAGAAAGTTATGGACATGTTACTGCGGAGAATTACGAGGATATGAGTCAACGAGTGAGAAAACTGGATTCGGATGATTCTGTTACTGGAAGCAGTAATTTTGGAAAGTTCATAAAGCTGTTTAAGAGTGATGACAGTGGGTGGATTGAGGAGATTAATGGATATTTATAAAATAATTTAATTATGATCGATGAAAGGAATGAAAATATGAGTGAAGAAATTATTAGTACGAAAGAGGTAAATACATCGTTATCTAATTATGAAAAATAGTTTATTGGCGTATGTGGGTTCTTTTGGATTGCCAACAGAAGGAATATTGGTGCCAATTGCAGAAAGAAAAAGTGTAATAAGAAATTTTGAAGATGTTGTAGATTTGCTAAGGCAGGAAGATATTAGTGGTGCAGTTTATATATCTAAATTCATAACAGCTGCATCCTCAGGGTTATTTGATGCAGCATAAATTATTTGTGGGATGAAACAGTTTTTCAATTAAGAAAACGTGTGGCTATTTATGATATTGAATATTTCTATGATGTTGCTGTAATATCAGATAAAAGGAAAAGATTATCAGGTGTTGAAGATTTGGTTAAGTTAGATGATAGTGAATTAATTAAAGGTGCTAAAGAAATAGATATGATATCTGATATAGGTTATAGACATTTGGATTATATTAAGTATATGAGAAATTGGGCTAGTGCCGCCCATCCCAATCAAGTTGAGATAACAGGTTTACAGTTAATATCATGACTTCAAACTTGCATAAAAGAAGTTATTAACTTGCCTAATTCTAATATTACTATAGAATAGGGCGGTTATTAAAAAATCTTAAAGAAAAAAGTCTTGGTGATAGTGAAATACAGGCATTAACGTCGTTTGTTTGCAATTTATCGCAGGAAAAAGTAAATTCTCTTTCGGCTGGATTGTTTGGAACATATTCTGGAAGAGAAACCGAGCAATTTGTAAGGGAGAATATAAGAAAAGTATTCCCTATTATATAGGATCGAATTGACGAAGAGGTAAAAAATGACTTTGGCATAAAATATGCTAGATTCGCAGTAAATGGTGACGGAGAAGAGGCTAAATATGCACGAGAATTATTAGAATTAGTTAATGGACAATCTTATTTACCTGAGCAAATAAGAACAACAGAATTAGATACTGTAATTTGAAAGACATGCGAATTTGAAATATAAGTATGGAAATAGGCATTTTGGGTGTAGAGGATATTATGTGGATACTGTAGGGAAGAATGCAAAGAAAATACAAGAATATATTCAGAATCAATTAAAAGAAGATTTGGAATATGATCAAATGACACTGAAAGAGTATATAGACCCGTTTACGGGTGAGCCGGTAAAGCAAAACAAATAAGAGAGCCTAAGGGGCTCGGTAGAGAAATGATGTTGCGGCTGGCGAACCATTCGACGGGTCTTTAGATCCGGTGCCGGCAACAAGCCCTTATAGGGCTAGAGCAAACCACCGGCTAAGCCGGTGGTTCTGATTTTATAAAGGAATTAAAAGATGGAAGGATATTTAACAATTAAACAAGTAGCTGAAAAATGGAACATTTCACCAAGACGGGTACAGGTATTATGTTCAAGTGGAAGAATTCAAGGTGCAGTAAAGTTTGGACGAGATTGGGCAATTCCGACATTGGCTGAAAAACCACCTGATGATAGAGTTACAACTGGTCAGTATAGAGATTGGAGAAAGAAGTAGGGAGGTGTACTATGGCTCTGCGCGATAGTGTACTCTTGATAAGAGACTATGAGAATATAAGGCAAATTCTGAGGGATATTTATATTTACGGTTGCTTTACACGAGATGATTTTATCGAAATGGGAATTAGCGGAAGAAAATACGATAATGAACAGAGAAGAATAAGCGCTTATCTTCCTAATAAGTTCATTCAGAAGCGTCGTGTTGATAAGAAGGTTCTTTTGTATTGTTCGTATCATATAGAAGATAGTGAACAGAATTATTTGTCAGGAACTTTTCGCAACAAATCTTTTACAGCATTGGATGTAATGGCATTTTTCTTTGTGCAACAGCTGTTGGGTGAGAGAAAAGAAATGACTGCTCCTGAAATATTGGAGGCTTTGCCAAATTATAATACAACGATTGTTTTTACCAAGGATAACTTACGAGTAAAGTTGGATGAACTTGTTGAAAAAGGGTATATAAAGTTCCGTAAAGAAGGAAGAACGGTTTTTTATAGTTTGACAGAGGATATCTGGGAAAACTTTACCGATGATGAGCTTTACGATTTGAGTTTATACCTAAAGTTTGTAAAGAATGTTTCACCATTGGAAGTTCCATATTACTTCCTGGAGGAAAAATTTCGTTTATACATGAAATGCGAGAAAAATCTTGAAATCGATAATGAAAAGGTTTTTGCCTTTAAGCATAATCATTTTTTTGATTCTTTAGATAATGATGTTTTGTTAGATATTCTGCGAGGATGTAAAAGTGGACATTCATTAAGCATACAGATGCAAGAGCAAGAACCAATCGAAGCTTTTCCGGTAATTGTAATCCATGACAGTACATATGGAAGACAGTATTTGTACTGCTTTGACAATTCAAATAATAAACAGAGAGTAATACGAGTGGATAAAATTACTTCAGTAAAACCTAGAAAAACTATGGATTCAAAAGAGAAAAGTATTGTTGAAAGTATGAAATGTTTTATTAAAGAGTGCTGGTGTACAGCTGGAATAAATGAAGAAATGAAGGAATTGATTATAGAATTCAGATTTGATGAAGAGAAGGAAGCATATATATTACGTCGTATTGAGTATGAAGGTCATGGTGGGGAAATAACAAAAAAGATGGATGGAGTATATGAATACAAAATAAAGGTACGAGATCCAGATGAGATGATTCCCTGGATACGTAGTTTTGGGGAAAGAGCAAAAGTGATATTGAGTGAAGGCAGAAATACTCGAGAAACAATAGCAAACGATTGGAAAAAGGCGGTTATGAATTATGAATCTATTTGACGAAACTGAAAATAAGTATTTTGAGTTCATATCATATTTACTCCAAAACAATCGGAAGTATAGTAGGGGGGAAGTGAACTTATTAATTGAACAGCTGTTGACAGGAGAAGCAGATTTCGATGTGACAGATGCTATTTTTTCTACTAAAGAGGGAGAGGAACTGGTCTTTAAATATTCAGATGGACAATATGAATCAACAATTGCTGCAGATTTTCCAATCAGAACGGGTATTATTGAACAACAAGCAGCTAAGTCTTTGTTAGAGAATGAATACATAACTCATTTCTTATCCGAGGAAACTATTGAAAAATTGAGAACAAACACAGAGAGCATTCCGGTGGATTGGTCTACAAAAGATATACAAGTGAAAAATGTATTCTCGGGTGGGGCAACTGAGAATGGAAAAAACTTCGGATCTATCATTTCGCTAATTGCAAAAGCAATAAAGGAGCAAAAAGCTATTATTTATGACAATGTTCGAGAGAAAATGTTTGAGTATAGAAATGTTTCTGTATTTCCGGTGAAAATTGAGTTCTCAATTGTGAATGATAGATTTAGGATTTGTGCATTTGAATCTAGTCAAAACAGATTCTTAAAGATGAATCTAGATACAATGGAAAATATAAAGCTTTCAAGTGAAGTATATGAGGAAGATTTGGAAGAAATGTATCAAACCTTTCTTAAGAGTAACACAAGAATTGTAAAGCTAGATATTGAGCCTGTTGACCATGTGATTGAAAGATGCTTTCGTATTTTTTCATACTACGATCGAAAGGCTCGATATGACAAACAAGATAATAAATATAGACTTGAAATTTCATATTTGAAATTTGATGAAACAGAGATTATTAAAGACATTCTTTCATTGGGTGGTTATGCAACAGTTATTGAACCCAAGCACTTGCAGAAAGAGATTTATAGAAGAGTGCTTGCGGCAAGCAAATTGTATGAAGATTAAGTTCGCACTGTTTTTTTAATTAGAGATTCGAGGAGAGATAGTATAGTTTCTGTTAGAAAGGGAAGAAAATGGAGTATAGATATTCGACAAAGTGTCCTGCTCATGGGCAAACAATAGAAGCTAGAAGAACTCAATCACTTAAGCACAATGGTGTTGAATATGCGGGACCGATTTTTTATTGCAATTGATGTAAACAGTATTATTTGTTCTCGGAGGGCGTAAAACCTAAAAGAAGAGTTCGACTTATTGCACCTAATGGTTTATCAATAACTGTTACATCTGGGGCTGTAACAAAAAATCCAGTAAAGAAAAAAGGGGCAAAATTAGATCCTGCAATAAGCAAAGAGAAGAAAGATAAACCAGTTGAAACTGTAAAGAAAACAACAAGTAAGAAAAAGGCGAAGCATAAGGCGATTATTGAAAGGAATAATGCAACAAAGAAAAGAATACAAGAAAGTTTAAATCAGATTCGCTGTGAAATGAATTGTCCAATTCATCAAGATAGAATAATGACCACCAAAAATTCAATTGATGTAGAGATATACAGTGGATTACCATTGTTCTATTGTATAGACTGCGATAAGTACTATATTTCATGTCCTGAATTGGAAGAAAAGAGAATTGGAAGAATCAATCGAAAAGATTTGGTTAATTGTTTTTGTAAAGTGGATGTGACGAATCCGGATAATGGAAAGTTAAAGAATGTTGGTAGGTTTAGCAGTACGGAGGATTTATCCAAAAAGGCGAATACTTCTGATAATGTGAAGCAACTAGAAGAAAATGAATTAGAAAACTTTTTCGAATGGACCGAAGAGAATACAGAAGAAGAATTGCTTAAGGATTTCATTCGTGAAGAGTAGAGGAGAATATACGATGGGATTAAATGATTTTAGTATTACAAAAGAAAGAGCATTGCCTATTTTTATTTTGGCAGATACAAGTGGAAGTATGGAGGGCGAGAAAATTCAGGCTCTGAATAAAGCAATCCAGGAAATGATTGTTTCATTAAGAAATGTAAATGATATTAGAGGAGTATTTAAGGTTTGTATTATTACATTTGGAGGAGGAAAGGTAACGGTACAGCAGTATCCAACAGATGTTAATGACATTGATTTTGAAGAATTGGAGGCAGCTGGACGGACTCCTATGGGAGAAGCAATTTCTGTTGTTACAGAGTTAATTGAAGATAGAGAAATAATTAAGTCAAAGGATTACTTACCAACAGTCGTACTAATAAGTGATGGATATCCAACAGACTGTCCAGATGGTACGGGACGTTCTGTCAGTGATTATCTTGAATGGGAACCAATCAAAATTATGCAGGAAGGGGAGAGAAGCAAGAAGTGTATGCGTGTTGCTTTAAGTGTGGATTCTGCAACTGATTTGAATATGCTTAGTGCATTTTTAAATAATGGAAGTAAGCCAATGGCTGCGAATGATGCGGCTGATATCGCTAAAGCATTTCAATGGATCACAATGTCTTCCATTAGTCGAATGACAAGTACCAATCCGAATGATATACAGAGTTTCCTTAAATGGGAAGATGAAGATGAGGATGAAGTGATTATATGATTGATATGGAGAATGAGAGAAAGGTTATTCAATTTTCATATAGTGAAATAGGGAAACGACATGAAGAACTGAATCTGGGAAATCAAGACACAGTTTTTGCTGGAAAAGTCTGTAATGATACATATTGTTTAGCTGTTGCAGATGGAGTCAGTTCTTGTAAATGGGCAAAAAAAGGTTCCGAGGCTGCTATTGATACAGTAAAGCGATTGGCATTAAAACTATCAGAGTCCGAACTGAGAACAGATGATAGTGATGAAATAAGACGATTTGTTGTTCGCGATTGGAAAAATCATTTTGATGGTTCATGGAATGATTACGGAACAACATTAAATTTCGTTGTTTGGTGTAATGGTGATGTTGTAATAGGACAGATTGGTGATGGATTAATAGCTTCGAGGCTTGGAGATGAACAGATTTTGGTGACAGATATGGATGAGTTCTATACAGTCGAGACATATGCTTTAGCAGAAGTTGTTTTAAAAAGTTCATTCAAGGTAAGGACGGAGAAAAATGTTAAAAATCTTATTGCAATTGCAATGACGGATGGAATTTGCAAAGAACTTGATTTAGAAGCTATTGATGCATTTCAAAGATATCTAGTTACATTAGTAAAAGAAAAAGACGGAACAGAAAGAGATATAGAGATTGAATTGTGGATGAATCATTTGAGAGAAAAAAATGATGATGACAAAACAATCGGATTATTAGTATTGGAGGGAGAAGCGTGAAAGACCTAGAAGGTATGATTATTACATCGACATCTGGTCAGAATTATCTTCTAACCGAGAAGGTGGATAAGCAAGGCGCCCAAGGCGTTGTGTATGAAGAATCAACAGGAAAGTTTATTATTAAGCTTTATAAAAGAGGAAACGAATTTCAGAATAGAAATAGATTAAACAAGTTGGAGTGGCTTGCAAAACAGAGTTATCCAGATCAGTTTATAAAACCATTGGATATTTTTGTTGAACCATATATCGGTTATGCAATGGAAAAGGTTGTGGATCATGTTTCTCTAAATAAGTTGTTGGTTCCTTCAAGAGAGATGAGCTTGTCAGAGTGGTACAACGAAGAAACAGGAGGATTAAGGAGAAGACTATTCCTTGGATATAAAATTGCAATGCAGTTTGCTCTTCTCCATGAATCAAACAGAGCTTATTGTGATATTTCTGGAAATAACATACTTGTTAATAAGGACCCTGGAGTTGCATCTATTTGTATGATTGATATTGACAATATTTATATTCCGGGGGGAGATTCTGGAAATATCCTTGGAACCTCAAGATATATGGCTCCTGAAATTATGAATAAGCAGATGCAACCAGATATTTTTACAGATAATTATTCTTTAGCGGTAATTCTTTTCGAATTGCTAAGATGTGGACATCCTTATGTTGGTGATATGGTCGAGGATGGAACCCCAGAACAACAAGAACAGGCATATAGAGGATTATATCCTTATGTTGATGAAGAAGATTCTCCCAATATGTCGACACAGATGTTGCCAGCAGAAGTAGTATTTACAACAAAATTAGCAAATCTGTTTCGTAAAACATTTGTTAAAGGGAAGGAGAATCGTGTTGCTAGAGCAACAGCAAGAGAATTTGCACTTGCTTGTTTAGAGGCATCAAATAAAGTGATGAAATGTCCAGAATGTGGGCACTGGCATTTTGCAAGTCCTGACAAAAACAGAAAATATTTTTGTCCATGGTGTGATGAGGAAAACCCAAGACCTTTTTTCTTACAGTTTAAGGACAGATATTATGTACTTGATGCAAAGACCAGAAAGCGAGTTGTTATGGAAGAACAGCCAGTTGAGTCATTTGTATTAAGAGAAGAAAAGAACGCGATTACGAATAATTACATTTCAAACCTGTATGTAAAACGTGATAAATTTTCAAGACCGGTAGACCAATATTTTGCTATTAATAAAGCAAAGGATGGAAAGTTCTACTTGGTAAACAGCAAAAATAGCGTTTTGTATTTACTTAAAAATGGACAAAAGACTAGAGTACCTATTACAAAGGATTTAGGAGCAGTTGAAATAGGATACAAAGATCGAATTTTCTTCAGTGATATAGATATTGATATTATGGCTGATCCAAATTCTGAGATAGATGATAAATATAAAGGTTTGGTATTTAGATATGCCATTTTCTTATAGGAGGAGACAATGCAAGCAGAAGATATTATATGGGGCGGAAATAATAAATGCGAAATCAAGCTCCTTAGAGATATAAGTGTTGTAGCAGGTGATGTGATTGACCTTGTATATAATTATATGAGTGATACATACGAAGCAAAAAAAGATTCGGAGACTTCTTCGATTGTAGTGAACCAGGTTAATAGAAGAACTTTGGATAACATTTACTTAAGTGGAAATTCTCCAGCGACAATCGTTAGAGTAATTGATGCAGATGATCAGAATTTGATTGTTGAAGTAAAGGTTTTTCAGGATACGATTAACTTTAATGCTATGCAGGGAATCGAAATTGAGGTAGGAGAAGAAGTAATTGGAAAGATGCGAGTAAAGGATCGTCAGGATCCAATTAAATACCTTAATAACGCTTTTAAGTATAATGATATGCTTTTTGTAAAAGGATATGGACGTAAGGGGGCAAACTTTACAATTGTTTCCAAAGACAGAGCTTTGCATGTATCTCAGGTTGATAATGTGTATGTGGCAACAAATCTTGTTAGATATGATAGAAGTCGAGCAGATTTTGATAACCTATTTATCATGCGAGGTCATGTATCTTTTGTGAATGCAACAAAGGGCGCATCCATTTCAAGAGAAGTGACTGAACGAATGACGAAGATTGTCGGCGGAGGAGCATATTTTGATATTTGGGATGCATATAATGATTTAGAGCGTCTATTTGTATTGAAACAAGCTACTGAAAATGGTGTGATGGAATATACCAGCTATGAGTGCGTGCTGACAGACTGCTTTGAGTATAGATTTCATCTTAAGAGTTCATTCGAGGAACCATTTCCAGATGATGCACAGATAGATTGTACAGATAATGAAGAAATCAAGAATCTAGATCGATTTGATAATTCCGATCAGATTCGAAACATTAAACCTATTCATGTAGGCACGTTTGTAGAAATTGATGATGATATATGCGTTATATACGATAGAACCGGAAGCGAGAGAAAGAAATTGTCAAATCAAGGATTCCTTTACTATTCAATCGCAGGCGATTCCGTTCGTTTGATGAGACGCGAAAATGCAAGAAACACAATTCTTGCAAGAGAATGCCCAATTAGTAATTTAGCGATGATTATTGATAAGGGTGTAAGTGTAGATAAGACAAGCATCCATGAGCAACCTATAACCAATATGTTATTACGAAAGTTCCCTGACAAGGTGTTTAATGACGCTCAAAGAGAAGCCATTGAAGTAGCATTGAATACTCCTGATATTGCGTTGATTTTGGGACCTCCTGGAACAGGAAAAACAACAGTAATTAAGGCTATTATTGCGCGATTTGAAGAATATTTTAAGAAGCATAATGATAATCAGATTCCAAGAATTCTTGTTTCTAGTTTTCAACATGAGGCTGTTGAAAACGTCATAGTTGGGGTAGAAGGAAATGGAATACCTTCTAACCGAAAAGGCGGAAAAAGAGATGAAGCTGATAAACAAACTTTGAATATAAGAGAGTGGAGAAATCATGTTACAACTAAGCTGTCAGAGAAGATTGAAGAACTGACAGATGGCATCGATTATTCAAAAGAATCTTTGAGAGATCGTGTTTATGCATGGGAGAATAAGGGCAAGGATGCAGCAGCTGGAATACAACTTCTAAAAGATGAACTTGAGGATAATAGATTAAAACTTTCGCCAGAATTGATTGCTGACATAACTGAACTATTGAGTAGAACATCATATACAGCTCCGTCCAAACAAGCTACTCAGGAATGGGAAGATGATAAAAAAGATGAGATCATCTCGATACTGAATGCGCAAATCCTATCTATGAAGGGATATGTTGAAGATGGCGGAAAGCAGCAGATTATTCGCTTAAAGGTTGCAATATTTAATGGAAATATTGAATGCCCAGATGGAACAGAATTTATTGACGCTGTTTTGAATACAAAAGGAAAAGACGAAACTGCATTTAAAAAGTATGTTGAGGTAGTTGAGGAACTAAGGAATCGATATAAAAAACAAGAAGTAGTAGCTACATCTATTGATAATCTTACTTCCATTGAACAGTGCCTTAAAAGAATGGATGAGGAGCTAAATAAAGAAAGATTACAACGGTTAGAAAATCGAGATGAGGCGACTGCTTACATTATGCAGAAATATCTTGAAATGATTCAGGATGAGCATGAGATACAGACAATTGTTGATCGTTACTCAAATATCACTGCAGCAACATGTCAGCAGGCTATGGAAGTTGGAAGATTTGCCTCTTCGCATATTTACGATTTAGTAATTGTTGACGAGGCGGCACGTGCTAACCCGTTGGATTTGTTAATTCCGATGTCAATGGCAAAGAAAGTTATTTTGGTTGGAGACTTTTTGCAGCTTCCTCATATGCTAGATCCTGATGTAACTAAGCAGTTTGAAAATGATGAGAAATTTGAAAGCTTGGACATTTTAAAGAAGAGTTTGTTCCAAAGAATGTATGAATCATTTGATGACCCATCATACAAATTAAGAAGAACAGCTCAGCTTACAAAGCAGTTCCGAATGAATTCGGTAATTGGTGAATTTGTAAATAGAGAAATCTATAGCAAGGAAGGTTTTGTTTTGGACTCATCAGATGTCGACGATAGTAAAAAGCAAGCAAATCTTGGCTTATATGAAGACAAGCCATTAGTATGGATAGATGCTGACAAGAATCATTTTGGTTTAGACGAAGGAAAGAGAAGCAAGATAAGACCATTAGAAGCTGACTTAGTAATTGAGCAGATTAAGATTGTGTTAAAAATCAATCCTTCAAAATCAATTGGTGTTATTTCCTTCTATAAAAAGCAATCAGAGTACTTGGAAAAAAAGATTAAAGAAAGATTAACTGATACGCAACAGTTGCAGGTTGAAGTCGGAACTGTAGATGCATTCCAAGGAAAGGAGTTTGATGTGGTGTTCTTGTCATGCGTAAGAGCAAACACAATTGATATTGAGAACCAGAGACAGCGTGTAGGACATTTGCAAGATAAGAGTAGACTATGTGTTTCATTAACACGAGCAAAACAGTTGCTTGTAGTAGTGGGAGACAGAGATACTGTTGAATGTGTACCTATATTAGGAAGTTTAATTCAGGAATGTGAGAAGGGAGAAGGACATTATGAGCAAGCTGAATGATACTAAAATCCTTTCTTTTCGTAGATTTGAAAGAGCTGATGCTGATACAGAAATCACTTATGATATTGCATGGCCAGTAGAAGTTATAGAGTGTTATGCAAACAAGGCAAATGATGGAGAACTAGATGCATTAGCTGAAACAGTTTTAGAATTATTAACCGTTCCGGAGATGTCTTATCGAAAGATAGCAAGTCTTTTAATGGTAAGCGAAGAAGTTGTTAAAATGATTCTTTCGAGTTTGGAGACAAAGGAATACTATTCCGAAAAGAAAGTAACTGACAAGGGAAATGCATATTTACAGGATAAGGAAGTAGGGGAGTTTACTACAGAAAAAGTTTTTGGAAATATGTTCATCAGTTTAATGGATGGAGAAGTAATGCCTTATTTCTATCCGGGAAAATTACCATGGGCTGTCAGAGGAGAAGATACTTATACATTATCATATGATAATGAGATTGAGGGCATCGAAGGAAAAGAAAAGAAGGATCTTGATTTGATTGATAAAGTCAATCGAGCTTATCATAGGTTTGGCAAGATTAACAAAATGTCGCAAGATCAAAGAAGGGATTCTTCAAAGCGTGAAATTGAGTTCTATGAAGAAAGCTTAGTTGAAAGAGACTTTAGTGAGCCTGAAAATTTGGCTGAAGCAGAAGAAATAAAGAATCTTGGTAAAGCTAGGGTAAAAATACTTGATACAGAAAGGCGAAGAGTATATATCAAGACTCGTTTTACTGTTAAGAAGGCTGATCCAGAAAAGTTTATCGTTGAATCTCCTTTTCCAGTTAATTTTACTTCTTGGTATTCAGAGAGCTTTAGAAGAATGAGAGAAAATAATGAGCTCATATATGATACTGAATTTGAAGAATTTGGGTTAGATTATTTCTGTGAGAATATTACAACTAAGTTTTATGCGGATTATCCAGAAATGCAAAGTACTAATTTCGAGCAATATATTAAGGTGAACTTCCCTAATATGAGAAATTCATCGGCTGCAGAGGCTTTGCTTGAAAAGTATAGAGAGGTATTCAACTTAAATATTTTGTGCAAAGAAAAGCATCAGGTTAAAAGACATACCGTTATTACTGAAAGTGCTAAAGCCATTGAACTTATTTTGAATAATTATGTGGCTAATACGGATAAAGCCAATATTGTTAAGCAATATGAAACTGTTATTCGAAGGCAAGAAGATATAGATTCAATGCTTGATTATTTTGGAATTAAAGAATGTGTAGCTAAATTCAAAGAGATGAAAGCGATTGGATTCAAAACAGGAGTTATTGTTCAGAATTTATCGATATTTAATTCCTTCAGAAAGTATGCAGGAAAAACGGTGCTTGAAAAATATTACTATCTTATTGCAGAGGCATATTTTAATGAGCACTCCAAATTCAGAAAACTATTATTAACAGAAGGTACAGACATTATTCAAATGTTGGACTATATTAATGAAAAAAGAAATAAGTATGGTGCTCATAACGATGGAACAAAACCAGTAGAGATTCTACAAGATGAGTACATAATATATCAAGATTACTTTAAGAAAGTGACAGTTTTGCTTGTGAATTATATGGATTAGGAGGGAAAGCAAATGGCTAATAGAAAAAGCAAAGGGAAAAATAACGGAAGAAATGCAAGTCCTTCGGCGGTTCCAAAGTCTTCTGCTATATCGATTAGTGAAGAGGATGCAGCTCTTTTAGAAAAAGCAAAGCAAGCGTCGAAAGCTGGAGAACTTGATCTGGCTGAGTATAGAAGACTTTTGGAAGAAGACTTAGAAAAAGAAATTGAAAACAAACGTAAAGAACAAGAGACCCAATTAGAAAAGTCAAAAGAAACATTTGAAAGAGAGTATGCTAAATCGTTAGACGAGAAGTATAAAACACTAAAGAAGGATGTATCGGATCTAGAGAAAACAAAGGGAGAATTGGAAAAAAGCGTTAGCGGACTTGAAGGCGAACGTTCTAAGATTTCAGATAAGATTTCAGATGCTGACAAAAAGGCTGAGGGAATAATTGGAAAAGCTGAAAAAGAGGCAGAAGGCATTATTGAACAGGCGAAAGAAGATGCTCAGGCTGCAAGTCAAGAAGTGTTGGATGAAATTGAACAGAAAAAATCCGATTTAGAAGATCAGTTAGATGACATCGAAACAAAGCAGTTTGAATTAGAAGCACGTGAGGCTCAACTTGCATCAAAAGAAAAACGAGTTGCTAAACAAGCTGAGGTATATGATACAGCAAATCCAGATATGGTGGAATCACTGCAAAGACAGTTGGGCGTTACTCGTGAACAATTGGATGCAGTACGTGATGAGTATGAGCGCGTGCAACTTGAATTGAACAAAATCAAATTAATGCAGATAAAGATGGAAGGCGTTTCGCCGGAAGAACTCCAAGAAGAGAATGAACGCCTTCTTGAAAAAATCGAAGAATTAGAGAATAAATGTAACAGATACTCTGACTATGAACTTCTCGAGATGAAGCGTGCATTAGATGCAGAAAAGGATTATTTAATTCGAATCCAGAATCAAGACCGAGAAATAGCTGAAAGTAAAGCGGAGCTTGGTAGATTACAGAATGGACAGCTTGAGTATGAGCAACTCCGTTCGCAATTGGATTTGCTAAGAACTTTGAACGATCATCTTAGAGCAGAACTTGATAATACAAAGAAGATGCTTGAGAGCAGTGTTGGTGAAATTTGTCCAGCTTTAACAGCAATTGATATTGAGCAAACGGAAACTTCTGGAGAAGAATATAATCGTGTACAAGAGAGAGCAGATGCCAAGGTGGACATGCGCTCGATTAATTTGCCCAAACTTGTTTCTCACGTAAAAACTTATGCAGCTAGTAGAGCTAAGCCATTATTCTATTCAGACAGAGATCTGAGAGCATATTTGGCGGGAATGGCGTCCTCACACCTTACTATTTTACAAGGAATGTCAGGAACCGGAAAAACTAGCTTGCCTAAGATTTTCGCAGAAGCAATTTTGGGAGAAATTAATGTTGTTGCTGTAGAGTCTTCTTGGAGGGATAGGAATGAATTGCTGGGATATTATAACGATTTCAGTAAGAAATTTACTGCTAAAGAATTTACTTGTGACTTGTACAGAGCAGGTAGTGGGCGTTATAAAGACACAATTTATATTATTGCCCTTGATGAGATGAATCTGTCACGTGTGGAATACTATTTTGCAGACTTTTTATCAGTTTTGGAAGATAAGGAAACAAACTGGAAGATTAAATTGGTTGACACAGACTTAAGACAGCTTCCAACAGAAATAACACAGGAAGTGAAGGATGCTTTAGAGAAAGAAAAAGGCAGAGAAACGAGTGAATTAAGAGAAATCATTGAGAAGTTATATCCTGATATGTCTTTAAGTGAAGACGAAGAGACAAAGGTATCTTCAAATGATAAGTTACGTTTGATTTCTTACTTATCTGGAAAGAAATTTAAGAATGCAGCAAATACCAGATATTTAGTAGGTGGACCGCAGAATTTATTAGATGGTAATACAATTAGAATACCATCTAATGTATGGTTTGTTGGTACAGCTAACAGAGATGAGTCAACTTTTGAAATTACAGATAAGGTATATGATAGAGCACAGGTATTGGAGTTTAATAAGCGTGCAAAAGGAACAAAGCTTGATGAAGTAGAAAAAATATATCTCCCATATGAAGTATTGGAGAAATTGTTTAAAAAGGCAGCAGCAGATTTTGAGTTTGATGCTGAGTCAAATGCTTTATTGGCAGATATAGAACAGATATTACAGGCTAATTTCAAGATTTCATATGGTAACCGAATTTTAGATCAGATTAATACTTTTGTTCCGGTATATGTTGCAGCAGGACAAGGTTTTGGTCTTTCTGATGAACAGCTTATTATCGAAGCACTTGATTACCAGCTTACATATAAAGTTTTAAGAAAACTGGAGTACGTCGAAATGAATCGAGATGCAAACAAGGATGCAGGAGATAAGTTACGTAAGAAGTTTGAACAAAATGGAATGAAACTTGCAAAAGAATTTATGGATTGGAAACTCCGTGGGGAGGAATAATTTGTGATTGTAACATATGTAAATGATAGGGATCAAAAACAGAAAATTTCTGATGATGCTACTGCATATGTACTTCCTTTTTCTGGAATCATAATGATATTAGATATTGCATCACCATTCGCTTATGTGAATGGTGACGCAGTGAAGGTTGAGAATGGGAAGGTAAGTGTCGAAATTCAGGAAAAGTCATTAGCGATAGAGGCAGATGAAACAAAATACAATATTTGTGTGTTGTGTTCTGCATGGTCACCGACATTACTTTTAGACTATAATTCTTTTGGCAGAACTGTGGAGAATAATTCTATTGATGATGGCATGGACCAGGAAATACTGTTTTCTGCAATTGAAGATGAAAATTCAGAAGAACTGCATATTTCGTTATGTACATTTAGCCGATCTTACGAGAATATAACAAGTCGTGAGTTTGATATTGATAAAGCTTTGGATTATACACAAAGATTGCCACATGTGTTCTACAAGCCAAAACAGCATTTAAAGCAAGTGAATGAAATAAGACCGGCAGCAGTTGCTTCAAGAATAGGTCAGGAGTCAATTAGATATCTTGCATCACATAGTGAACATTGGAAAGGGATTAAAGCGAACGGATTAATTCCAGAAAGATTATTGGCAAGAGTCTTAGAGGAGGACCTTGCAATTTATGAGAATAAGGCAGCCAAGACTTTGGTTGATGAATTCATGAGAACTGTAACACGATTGCGCCTTGAAACAATGGATTGTCAGTTGCAGATAAATATGGATGACTCTCATTCTGTAAGCTCTGAACAGAAGAGCTATTTCAAGGCGAAGGATGCTTTATTAAAAGGTTTAGATGATGAGGATCTTTATATTCAACAGGAAATCTTAGCAGAGCAAACTGAGAAATTGAGCGAGATTTTAGATTTGCTTAGTGAATGCAAATCAACGCAGTTATATAGAGCCTTGAGGCGAAGTGCACCGATACGAGGAAAGTTAAAGCAAACCAACATATTTATGAAGGATAAATATTATAAGTATGTATATCGGCTTTGGAATCTATTGGATGGTGCAAACAAAGTTGGTATTGAGGAAATCGCGAAACCAATTGAAGATGAATATGATATTTTTTGCAGAGTTCTTTTACTCTTTGCGTTGAGATATTACAATTTCCAAGCAGAAGACGAGCAACAGGATGTTATGTATAAAGGAAAGTTGGCAGATTCAGTCTATAGATTCGGCAATTGGAAAGCAAAGGTCTATGAAGAAGATGCCGGATTTGTGCTTGAAATGTCTAAGTATAACGAGATTCAAGTGGATTTACAGCAGTTTGAAATTGCAGATAATTTGCTAAATAATGTACTTCCTGGAGTATGGTATAAGAATGGTATATTGTCGGTAGATCATGCTTTGAATGATAAAGAGCAAGAGACATTAGTATCTGAAGCAAGAGTTTGCTGGCCGAAGAATAAACAGAAGACGTATGCAAGTGAAATGAAGCAAAGAATGTATGCGGAGTTTTTTAATTATTCAACAACCAGTCATAAGATTTTGTTTGTTCCTTGGAAATATTGTCTTCCAGATAATGTCGAGCAGATAAAGGAAACATTGAAAATAGTTCAAAGTGAAATATCGATGGATTGTTATGATGAATGCTTTATTTTGACGATTTCACGACCAAACGAGGTGACAGGTATTGATGATGCAAGCGTATTACAACAGTTATTGAATTATGGAGATGCGAACGAAGACAAAGGTTTGAAACAGAGTAAAATTGGAGTCATTCCAATTAGTCTTAGTGACATCAATTCTTATAGACGATATACCAAAATATTTTTACGCCATATGGTTGCACTTGATGATGCTAGAGATATTTGTCCAATTTGCGGTCAAAAATTATATCAAAATGGAAACACATATGAATGTAGAAATACATATTGCCAGTTCGAACTGATAGAGACCAAGTGTCCTAAATGTAAGGAGAAATATGTGTTTTCAAGGTATCCATTATCGAAGCTAGCTGTAACGAAGCGTGTTGATTCAATTGGATTCAAAATGTTGTATGAGGAAAATAGACTGGCATTTAAGAATATAACAGAAGCCGTTATTGATGAGAAAGCTGAAAAACTGATTCCGATATGCCCACACTGTGGTCATAACACGCAAAATGAATAAACAATACCACAGTTATTATCGTAAGCGGTAAACCATGCGTACTGTGTCAAAAACAGAATTCTATGAGATAATCATTTCATCATATCAAAGGAGGATTTTCTCATGGAACAATCGATACATGAAATCTGAGTGAAAGAATGGTCGAAGATCATTCAGGATTGCTACACCAGCGGTCTTACAAAAAAAGAATGGTGTATGCAAAATCATATTAATGCAAAATCGTTTTATTACTGGCAACGTGTGATACGGAAAGAAACACTTGCAAAATACCCGTTGCCACAATCAGACGTTCAGACAACATTTGTGGAACTTTCGTCTCCAAAGTTTTCTGCTGAAGCTCCTATGAATGATCCTGCTGCCATTATCTGCCTGACTGGTGGGATTACGGTTGAGATCACAGAGGCAGCTTCGTCTGTATTTATCCGGCAACTGATCAAGGCGGTGTCCTATGCTGAATGATGCTTCCAAAAGACCACCAAAATCAAAGGTCTGGTCTGGGAAGGAGATGTTTTTCTGCTTCTGTACAAGAGACTGAATGCCGACGCGTTTTCATGGCCAAGGAACTCGGAAGAGGCCCTTCAGATCACCCCGGAACAGTACCGGCTTCTGATGGAGGGCTTTGACGTGATTGCTAAACGGCCAATCAGCGAAACACATCCGCGGAATCTTATGTAGATTTGTGCAAAAAGTAGAAAATAAAAAACAGCAGGATACGCTTTGAGTGAAGCATCCGGGAAGTTATCCACAGATTTGTTACCGGTATAAGATACTATCCCCGACCGTAATCGATACGATCGAAGGCGCGAAAGCAAGTGCGATCATTTACAGTATTACGGAGATGGTCAAAGTAAACGGGTTGAATCCTTTCCGGTATATGGAGTACCGGCTGACTGAATTGATGGAACATCTGGATGATACAGAACGTTCATTTCTGGATGATTTTCTTCCGTGGTCGAAAACACTCCCGGACATTTGCTGGAACAGTCAACAAAAGCAATAAAAGAAGTTGCCGTCAGAAATGACGGTTTTTATTCAGAATAGTACTCATGTTTTGCCGCTTACGACACATATTTCAAAGGAGCAGCTTTTACGCTGCTCCTTAAGTATAATAAGGTTTTATTTTTGTTGGGAAAGTAGTTG
>OLNZ01001298.1_pt1 | contig 18368 bp, 17 predicted proteins | sample 1672981 | NCBI WGS metagenome assembly OLNZ01 (sample SAMEA3136743, study PRJEB25190) | human gut metagenome | biome: human gut; feature: human-associated habitat; material: faeces | place: Austria | collected 2013 | reverse complement strand
ATGCTAAACTAAAAACTAAAGAAGAAGGATATAATGAAATGAAGAAAAGTTTGGAAGAATATACCTCAGCTATGGAAGCAGTAGAACCAGATTTTCTTTCAGACTCATATATAGTTACATTAACAGATTTAGACTTAAATGAAAGTGTACAAGAACAGATAAGTCGACTACCACATTTCAAGAGAATAACAAGTAGCAATCAAACAATTCACTCACTATCAGTAATAGGCAAATGGATCAGAATAGTTACAGGAACAATACTCATTATACTAATATTGATATCAATATTCATTATAGCAAATACAATAAAATTATCAGTACATGCAAGAAGGAAAGAAATATCAATTATGAAATATGTAGGTGCAACGAATAGCTTTATAAGAACACCATTTATGATAGAAGGTATACTTATAGGGGTTATGTCTAGTGCAATTTCATTAGGAATAATAGGAGCTTTGTATAATTGGTGTGCAATAAAAATAGCACAATCTGAAACCATACAAATGATAGGTATTAATATGTTACAATTTAAAGATTTATTTATAAATATATTAATAGTATATATTATTTTAGGCGTTGGAATAGGAATTATAGGAAGTAGAGTTTCAATGAAGAAATATCTTGACGTTTAAAGTAGAAAGGAAGCAAAGTGAAAAAAAGAATATGCCTTACTGTAATTACGGTTGTGCTTATAATTATAATTGGATTTAATGCAGTACAAGCTATAACATACAGTGATTTAGAACAAAAAAGAGTAGAGCTAAGAAATAAAATAAACGAGGCTGGCAAAAGCTTAGAAAACATTAATGTTGAATTGACAGAAAAATTAGACGAAATAAATAAGCTAGATGGAGAAATAAACACATATGAAAAGCAAGTAAGCAATATAACTCAAAATCTACAAAACATTGAAAAACAAATAAAAGAGACTGAAGAACAGTTGAAAACCATTGAAGAAAAATATGACTACCAAAAAAAACTACTTGAAAAACGTTTAATCTATGCATATGAAACTGGAACCACAAGGTATTTAGATGTACTGCTAAACTCAAAAAGTATAGTGGATTTTATTACAAACTATTACATAATAGGCGAAATTGCACAATATGATAAAGACTTGTTAGACAATATCGGAAGACAAAGAAACCAGATAGAGCAAATAGAAAATGGATTAAAATCAAGTAAAGAAAACCTAAAAGTAATAAGGGCTGAACAAAAAAAAATAGCTATTTTATTAGAAAATTCAAAAGCTGTAAAAAGTAGCTATGTAAACAAATTATCAAATGCGGAATTAGAAATAAAACAAGAAATAGAAATATATCAAAACGAACTAGACTTAATAGAACTAGAAATATTATTAACATCATTAGAAGGAACCCGTTCAGAATATGCTGGAGGGACATTTGCATGGCCAACACCAGGATATTATACAATAACTTCGCCATATGGTATGAGATTACATCCAGTTTTGAAAGTATATAGAAACCATAACGGAATGGATATCGGAGCACCAACAGGAAGCTATATAATTGCAGCAAATGATGGAATAGTTACAAAATCCACATATTCATATTCATATGGTAACATGGTTATGATAGATCATGGAGGAGGAGTTAGCACATTATATGCTCATGGTTCAGAAATAATTGCACAAGTAGGAGACACAGTGAAAAGAGGGACTGCAATTATGAAAGTAGGTTCTACAGGTTGGTCAACAGGACCACATTTGCACTTCGAAATAAGAATAAATGGACAAACAATAGACCCATATTCATATGTAACAACAAGACCTATAAAAAATGTAGAGTAATAATAAAAAAAGGAAGGTAAATTATGTTAAAAAAAATAGTAAAAAGTACAATAATAATTGCTATAATTTCAATATTAATTTTATCAGGAAATATTATGATTGCATTAGCAACAACACAATCTGATTTGACCAATATTCAAAATAAGATTAATTCTACTAAGCAGGATATAGACCAAGTAGAACAAAAATTATCAAGTGCCATGAAACAGATACAATCATTAAATGCGGAAATAACTGAATATGAAAATGATATTTCAGATTTAAACTCGCAAATAGATGACCTTACAAATAAAATAGATGAAGCAGAGATACAAATAAAAGGGGCAGAAGAAAAATATAATTATCAATTAGAACTTTTAAAAGCAAGACTAGTTGCAATATATGAAACAGGAGAAACTTCATATTTAGATGTACTACTTTCATCAAAAAGTATAACAGACTTCATAACAAAATATTATGCAGTATCAGAAATACTAGAGAGTGACAAAAATTTAATGGAACAGATGGAACAAACCAGAATTAGCTTAGAGGCATCAAAGGAATTATTAGAGACAAGCAAAGAACAAATAGAGGTCTTAAAAAAGAACAAAGTAGATACAGTAGATTCATTAAAAAAATCACAATCTGTAAAACAATCATACATAGATCAATTAAATGAGGAAGAACAAGAATTAAATGAAAACCTAGAGCAATTTGAAAGGGATAAAAAAGCAATACAAGAAGAGTTAGAAAGAATAGCAAGAGAAAATAATGGGGGTAATACAGTAATTCCAGGAAGTCCAAGTGAAGCAGGTTATATATTCCCAGTAGCAGGATTAAACATATATAATATTAATAGAAGATATTATCCATCATATCCAGGACATACTGGTGTTGATATAAACATAAACGTAAGAGGAAGAAGTGTAATAGCAGCAAAAGCAGGAACGGTAGTAATTTCAACAGCACAAAGAAAGGCAGATGGCTCATACAGAAGTTATGGAGAATATGTAGTAATTGATCACCATGACGGAACAATGACACTTTATGCACATATGTCACCAAATACAAGAACTGTTTCAAAAGGTGACGAAGTAGTTCAGGGACAAGTTCTAGGAATAGTGGGAACAACAGGAAATTCAACAGGATTACATTTGCATTTTGAAGTAAGAATAAATGGTAGATGTGTAAACCCATTACCATATTTGCAATAATAATAATTTTAAAATAGAATATAATATATAAGTAAGTAGAGGCGAGCAGAGCTCGCCTAGTTTAAAATTAGAAAATGAACGACTTTCAAAGTTGGTCAAAAGAAAGGAAAAATTAGCAAATGGAAAACAATAAAAAAGACAGAATTTACAAAACTGTGATGCTAATACTCATAACCGCAATAATAACTTTTATGATTACATCAGTTGGAATGTATAACTACTTTGTAAAGGAAAGTATATCTAAAGATACTGCTGATATAACAAGAAGGTTAGAAAAGGTTAAAAAATGTTTGCAGGAACATTACATAGGTGAACTTGATATAGAAAAAATGGAAGAAACAGCAATTAAAGGATATGTGCAAGGACTTGGAGACGAATATACAGAATATTTATCAAAAGACGAATATGAGGATTTATTAATTAGTATTATGGGAGATTATGTGGGCATTGGCATATATATGACTCAAGATAGCGATAAAAATATTATTATATTACTCCCAATAGAAGGTTCACCAGCAGAAGAAGCAGGACTTCAAACAGGAGACATAATACTATCAATTGATGGAGAAGACTGTGCAAATATGGACATAAATGTAGCCTCTTCTAAAATAAAAGGAAAAGAAAACAGTACAGTAGTTTTAGAAATTTCAAGAGAAAATGAAATCTTTACAAAAACAATTGAAAGAAGAACTATAGAAATAAAAGATAGTTCAGCAGAAGTATTAGAAAACAACATTGGATATATTGAACTTTCTACTTTTGATGAAAAATCTTCTAAAAACGTAGAAGCATATCTAGAAGATTTCCAAAAAAAAGGAATAAAATCAATAATCCTTGATTTACGAAACAATACTGGTGGCATAGTAACAGAGGCATTAGAACTTTCCGAATTATTTGTGAAAAAAAATGACACAATAATACGTTCACATAGTAAAACAGATGAAGAAATTATAGTAAAATCTGAAAGCAAAAGAACTTTTGATATGAATATTGTTGTCTTAGTAAATGAATACTCTGCAAGTGCAACTGAAATTGTAACAGCAGCATTAAAAGACAATAAAATAGCAACAATTGTAGGAACTAAAACTTATGGTAAAGGTGTAATGCAAGAAATACTAACACTATTTGGAGAAAGTGGTGCATTAAAGGTAACAATAGAAGAATTCAAAACACCAAATGGAGATAAGATAAATAAGATAGGAATAACTCCAGATGTAATAGTAGAAGATAATATAGAAACAGAAGAAGATGAACAATTACAGAAAGCAATCGAGATATTAAAATAAAGTTTTTATTATTAAAAATTTAAAATATGGAGTAGAAAATTATGGATTTAGAAAAGAAAAGAAAGATTAGATTTAACACAATGGCAATAATTTTGATAATTATATTTTGTATTGCAATATCTCCAAAAACATTGCAAAATGATACATTCTATACTATAAAAATAGGAGAATACATTTTAGAAAACGGTATTACAATGCAAGAACCATTTGCTTGGCATAAAAATTTAGAATATACATTTCCACATTGGGCATATGATGTTTTTATATTTCTAGTGTATAGCCTTGGAGGAATGACCGGAATATATATATCAACAATAGCACTGGCATCAATATTAGGAATCACAATGTATTATGCAAACGTAAAACTACTAAAAAATAATTCAATATCATTTATCTTAACAATAGGAACATTATACTTATTACAACCATATATATGTGCAAGAGCCCAATTAATAACATTTATACTATTTATATTAACAATATATTTCATAGAAAAATTCTTAGAAACAAGAAAAAAGAGATATGCAATTGGCTTAATAATAATACCAATATTAATTGCTAATATACATCTAGCCACATTCTACTTTTACTTTATTCTATATTTACCATATATAGCAGAATATATGATATATATATTAGCATATTGCAATGTAATAATAAGTGATTCAGCAGTTCAAAATATTAAAAAGAAAATCAAAAAGCAAGGAGAAACTGAAGAACTACTTGAGAAATTACATAAAGCGGAAGAAAGATATAAAAAATTAAAGGAAAAAGAAGATGAAAAGATAAACAATCCTTACAAAATAAGAATAACATATAACAAAAACATAAAAATATTAATAATCATATTTATCATATGCTTATTTACAGGATTTTTAACACCACTTGGTACAACCCCATACACATACTTAATAAAAACAATGCAAGGAATTAGTACAAAAAATATAAGTGAGCATTTACCTATGATACTAGCAAATAGTATGCAAGAACTAATATTATTAGTAGTATATATCGGTATAATAGCCTTTACAAAAGTAAAAATAAGAATATCAGACTTATTTATGCTAGCAGGATTAATTTTATTATCATTAATGACGAGAAGACAAGCCTCAATGTTATTCTTAATAGGAGTTTTAATATTAAACAGATTAATCAGTGAATTAGCAATTAGATATAATAAAGACACAATAAAAGTGCTAGATGAGAAATTATCTAAAATCATAAGCATTATAATAATTTCAATACTTGTTATAACAATTTCTATTTTCCAATTCAAACCAAAGATGAATGACAAATATGTCAATGAAGATTCATACCCAGTGCAAGCAGCAACATGGATAAAAGAAAATTTAAATATTAAGGAAATAAAATTATATAATGAATACAATTATGGAAGTTACTTGATATATCAAGGAATACCAGTATTTATAGATTCAAGATGTGATCTATATATGCCAGAATTTAATAAAGACACATACGTGTTCAAAGATTTTTTAAATATAAATAATATGAACCTTAAAGATGTAGAAAAGAAAATAGAAGAATATGAATTTACACATCTAATACTAACAAGTAATGCAAAATTTAAAATATATTTAGATGACCATCCAGAAAAATATAAAGTAATATATCCAGTTGATGATATAAAAGATGAGAATTTTACAATTTATGAAAGGATAAGTAAAAAATGAAAAAAAATGTTCTAATAATTATTGGATTAGTAATAATTGACCAAATAATTAAAATTGCAATATGCAATACAATAGGAGTTTCTGGAGAGACAATAACTATAATACCTAATGTACTAATGTTAAGTTATGTTGAAAATATGGGAGCTGCATGGGGAATACTAAACGCAAGATTGTTTTTGATTTGTGTTGACATAATGATAATATATGCAATACTAAAACTAATGCTAAATAAAAAATATCAATTCGAAAAAAATGCTATCTTAGGGATGTCCTTAATTTTAGCAGGAGGTTTTGCAAATCTGATAGATAGAATAGTTAGAGGATATGTAATAGACTATATAGACATAACAAAATTATTTAATTATCCTGTATTTAACTTTGCAGATATTTGCATAGTTATAGGTGTTATACTAGTGTTTATAATAATTATAATAAACACTATAAAAAGTCAGGAGAGCATTAATGAAAAAGTATAAGGTATCAGAAATAGATAGACTAGATAAAATTGTAAACAAGCTAGAAACAAGCTTATCACGAGAAGCAATTCAAAGGATGATTAAGACTGGAAAAATTTTAGTTAATGGAAAACAAGAAAAACCATCATATAAAACAAGTATAGGTGAGACCATTATAATTGAGGAGGAGAAAGCTGAAGAAATAGATTTAAAACCTCAAGAAATGCCGTTAGATGTTATATATGAGGATGACGATATGCTTGTAATAAACAAAGAGAAGGGAATAGTAGTTCATCCAGGGAATGGAAATCCAGATGGTACACTTGCAAATGCAGTAATGGCTAGATGCAAGGGTGATTTATCAGGAATAGGCGGAAAAATAAGACCCGGAATTGTACATAGAATAGATAAAGACACGTCAGGACTTGTAATAATAGCCAAAAATGACAAAGCACATATAAACTTAAGTAATCAGATACAAAAAAGACAAGTTAAGAAAACATATATAGCGTTAGTAAGAGGCGTTATTAAAGAAAATGAAGCAACAATAAATATGCCGATAGGAAGAAATACCAAAGACAGAAAAAAGATGGCAGTAAGTAAAAATGGAAAAGAAGCAATAACTCATTTCAAGGTATTAAACAGATTTGAAGGATATACACTTCTAGAACTAAATATAGAAACAGGTAGAACACACCAAATAAGAGTACACTTAGCCGAAATAGGTTATCCAATAGTAGGAGACTATGTATATTCAAATGGAAAAAATCCATTTAATGTTTTAGGGCAAATGCTACATGCAGAGAAATTGGAATTTAAACATCCAAGAACAGGTGAAATTGTAAAGTTCGAAGCACCTTTACCAAAATATTTTGAACAGGTACTTAAACAATTATGTAGCAATTGAAATATAGAAAGGATTTAAAAATGGAAGAACGTTTACAAAAATACTTAGCAGAAGCAGGTATTGCCTCAAGAAGAAAATGCGAAGAGTATATCGTAGAAGGTAGAGTAAAGGTAAATAATGAAACTACTACTCAATTAGGTGTTAAAATCAATCCAGATATAGATGAAATAAAATTCGATAATAAGCTTGTAACAAATCCTAAAAAAGACTATACATATATACTATTAAACAAACCAATAGAATATGTAACAACAGTAAAAGAACAATTTGGAAGACAAACTGTATTAGATTTAGTAAAAACTAATAAAAGACTAGTTCCAGTAGGAAGACTTGATATGTATACATCAGGGGCATTAATATTAACAGATGATGGCGAATTTGTATACAAAGTAACACATCCAAAACATGAAATAACAAAAACATATACAGTAACATTAAAAGGGCTTATAACTCCTGAGGAAGTAAAAAAGCTTGAAAGCGGAGTAGACATAGGGGATTTTGTAACAACTAAGGCAAGAGTAAAAATTTTAAAAATAGATCAAGAACAAAACAAATCTAGATTAGAAATAACAATACATGAAGGAAAGAATAGGCAAATAAGGAGAATGTGTGAAAGTGTACGGCAGAAAAGTACTAGCTCTCCATAGAAGCAAAATAGGCAATATAGGAGTAAAAGATTTGCAAATAGGTAAATGGAGATACTTAAAACAATCAGAGGTTGACGAATTATTAAAAAATTGATATACTATTTATCAAAGAATACAATATAAAAGTTTGGATAAGGAGGAATTTTTATGGTAGAAGATGAAGAAATCAAAACGACTATATCTCCATTTGCAATGAGAGAAGGAGAAATTAAAACCTTTGATGGAAAAGATGGATATGTTTCAATCAACCAAATAATAAATAAAATAAATATAGGACATATAACAGATATACATTTTAAAATTCTAGAATTGGTCAATGAATTTGAATTTATAACTTCAAGACAGATATACCAAATACTTGAAACAAGAGGAGCAGATTTAAAGTCCCAAGACAAACTAAATAATAAGCTAGACCAATTAATAAAAATGAAAATCTTAACAAGGTATTACTTTACAGCAGAAGAAGGAAAGGGAATATATAGAATTTACTGTTTAGAAAAAATGGGGAAATATCTATTAAATTCAAGAGGAATAGAATGTAAGTGGCAACCAACTGATAATACAAAACCAGTGGAAATGATAAAGAAAAGATTAGCAGGTAACCAAGTAATTATTTCATATATGAGAAAAGTAAAAGCTTTTGATAGCTATAAAGTAAAACCAGCAATTACTGCAAAACAAACTGGAAAAACTTTCAAAATGCAAGCTGGAGTAAAGTTATCAAGGGCAGGAAAAACTGCAGATTTAGTATTTGAAGTCGTAAGGAGAGAAGAAGGTTGGGAAAAGAAAGTCATTGATAGAATGAAATTAATAAAAGATTTTTATGAAAATTTTGTACAATTTGATTCTGGTTATGAAACAAAGCCACAACTAATATTAGTATGTGAAGACGACAAACATACTATAGAAACTTTTAAAATAATTGTATCAAACAAATTAGAAATACCAAATACAAAAATATGCTTCACAACAGATTTAAGACAAAACAGTACAAGCATTGTAAAATCACTAACAGAGTTTGTGCTAGATGAAGAAACAGGAAAATATAAAATTCAAGAATTAAACTTGAAGATATTAGAATAATTATATGAATATTAAAAAAATTCCCAAAAGGGAATTTTTTTAATTATTTGGTTTCTTATCATTTAAATTAAAACTAATTGCGTCTTCATTATTGAATAGGTAAGAAGAATCATTTATATCAGTTTGAATTGGATCTAAATTAGCATCATCAAAATCTACAAGAGATGGATTGAATTTTTTCTTTTTAGTTTTTTTAGTTTCTTCATTATGTGATATACCAATATTAAATTTATCAAAATCATAACTCTTTACTTTATGTGGTTCTTTATATTTTGATTCTAAAAAGTCTAAAGAACCATAGTTTACTATATTCTTACCTTTTTTATCTTTTGTTTTATAAATACATGATTTAAACTTCAAACCTTGTATTTTAGCCACTCTCATAGTGTCTTTCCATTCCCAATTTATGCCACCAATATTGCTTGCATCATAGTCATTTTTAAGAGACCATTCACGTCTTTGACCAAATTCTTTTTCCCACCATGCATATTCTTCTGGTGTACAGTTACCAAATGTAACTTTGGTTGGACAGTTTGATAGAAGACTTTGCATAAACGGACTAGAAGTTCCTCCTAAATTACTTAAGTTTTGAGCAGATAAAATACAACCTACTTTATACTTTCTATACAAAGTAAACATATCTGTAAACAAAGGATGTGCATATTTATCAAACTCATCTACATACAAGAAATATGGAATTCTTGTTTTATCACTACCAGGACGTCCTTCAATAGCACACATAAGCAAAGTTAAGAAGAAACGACCAAAACCTTGATGTGCTGTACCACCAATATCAGCTGGTCTTGTACACATTAATACTACTTCTCCATTTTTTAAAATTTCATTAAAATTTAAATTATTGCGTCTTTTACAAATAATATCTCTTATAGAAGCAGCTCTTAATAATTCTTCAAGTTGTGCTGTAGCAAAATGAACATATTTTTTCATATCTTCACGTCCAGTAGCATTTTTATAAAAGTGTTGTTCAAAATAAGCAACTTGAAATTTATATGTGTTATACAAATCAGGATCTTTTTTAATATCTTCACATAGTTCTTCAACTAAATCAAAATTTGTTAAACATTCTAATAAATCTTCTAAATTTGGTAAGTCCCCATTGTGACGTCTTGGATATAATTCACCTAAAAACACACAAATATTTTGTATTGCTTGATAAGCTAAATCTTTCATATATGCAAGTTCAGCAGTTGCACTTGATGCATTGTAAAGACCTTCTAAAATTAATGCAATCATTAAACCAGCAAGTGATGGAGTAGGTAAAGTAAATGGGTTTAAACCAGGAGAGTTTGCATCAAGAGGATCTATAATGTGAGTAGGTATTCCAAAATTTTTAGCAACATCAGCTATTTTATAAGTTTGCTCATTATCAGGAGTAAGAGCTGCTAAACCTAAATTTTTATAAATGATTGTGCCATTAGGCATTTCTCCATATATTAATTTCTTTACACAATCTTTATAAGCTTTCTCTTTACCTAAAGTAGGAGAAAGCATATCTAATCTGAAATTGGCATTTAAGTATTCTTTAGCATAAGGACAATCTAAAACAGCCAAACCACTTTTTAAGGCATTATATCCAACTTCTTTAGAGGCTTCACGTAAGAAATATTTTTTCTCTAAATCTCTTGCCATCATAGGTTCCATAATCAAAGCAGATTTTCCAGTTCCAGAAGGACCTATAATTAAACTAGTTTCAAATCTTCTCTTTTCTATCAGTTTCACTGGTTTACCAGTTGACCTATCTGTACATAGAGTCACCTCAAAACTATATGGACCAGTACTTTCAGGTGCACTAGTAATATCTAAACCTGCAAAGTCAAGAATAGAATCTTTAAAATTATTTGGGAAAATTGGGTCATTAATTATTTTGTATAACCAGAAAAATAATTTATAAAATGTCATTAATAATATATATATTGGTGTTAATGAAAGAGCTCTTTTTGTGGCTTTAGCAAAAGTTGATAAAAAGGCATTAGCATTAGGTAAAGACAAAACACCAATCCATGCTACTCTATTAATCCATTGTATAAACATTGAAATTGCTATAATATAAAAAGCAACCCAAAATGCATAAAAGAAAGAAATTTTTATTTGATCTGATTTTGCGAATTTGGATGGAATAGAGAATGCATATGCAAAAGCAGGACACAATAAAGCAAAAGTATATTGTATAGGTCCCCAATAATTGACTGACATACCTGTAAAACATAAAAAAATCAGTTCAACAATTCTATCTACTAAAATATATGCAGTTATTAAAGTTAAAATATATGTAAAAAAAGTATTTCTATCTGTTTTTAAAACTCCTAAAAATTTATCAAATAGTTTCACTGTTAATTCCTCCAATAATATATTTATACATATATATATTATCCTATAAAAATAAAAAAAAAACAAGTCTTTTTAGTAATTTTATTACAAAAATTACCATAAACTTGTATTAATATAGTAAGACGGAGGCAGGCAATTGAAAAAAAACAAACAGAGCTTTATGCAAGGTGTAATGGTATTGATGTTATCACAAATCATTATAAAGTTTGTAGGACTAATATATAAAATATATCTTACAAACAAAGAAGGCTTTGGAGATGCAGGGAATGCAATATATTCTGCAGGCTTTCAAATATATACATTATTTTTAGCAATATCCTCCATAGGAGCTTCAAATACAGTATCACAAATGATATCAGCAAAAGTAGCAGTAGGGGATAACAAAGGAGCTTATAGAATCTTCAAAATTGCAATATCTATTTTTGGGCTAATAGGATTTGTAGGTTCTACAATTTTATTTGTAAGTGCAAAAAAAATTGCTAATTCTTATTTAGGAATTCCAGAAGCCGAAATGACAATAATGACTCTTGCACCATCTGTATTTATGGTAGCAACTTCAGGAGTATTAAGAGGATACTTTAATGGGAGAGAAAAAATCAAAATAACTGCAAATTCACAATCATTAGAACAAGTTCTAAAAACAATAGTAACAATAGTAATAGTTGAAATCTTTGCAGTTTTATTTAAAAAAAACACTACAACAATGGTAGCAGGAGCAGCAATAGCTACAACAGCATCAACCTTCGTTAGCTTTGCATATTTATATCTTTTATATATTAAGAATAAACAAGAAATATGGAAGGACGTAATAACTTCAACACAAAAAGAACAAGAGAGTGCAAGAAAAATAATAAAAAACATTTTATACATATCACTACCTATAACTATAACTTCATTATTGGCAACAGCCAATAAAACAATAGATACATTTACAATTGTTAATATTATAGCCAAATTTATGGGAGCTGACAACGCAAAACTACAATTCGGAATTTTAACAGGGAAAATAGAGGGACTGGTCGCTTTACCATATTCCTTTAACATAGCCTTTGCAATAACATTAATTCCAACAATATCAGCAGCACAAGCTAGAGGAGAAATAGATAAAGCAATTAAAAGAATAAGCTTTTCTATTTTGGCAACAATCTTAATAAGCCTACCATGCACAGCTGTATTACTAGTGTTTGCAGAGCCAATACTGAAATTACTTTTTCCAAATGCATATTTAGGCAAAACAATGTTAAAACTATGCTCATTAAGTATAGTTTTTGTAGCTACAACTCAAACTATAGGGGGAGTACTTCAAGGATTAAAGAGAGTAAAAGAACCAGCAATAGCTATTGGCGTTGGTGCAATAATAAAACTAATATTAAATCTTACTTTGTTGCAAATTAAAGAATTAAATATCAATGGGGCAATTATTGCAACTATAATTAGTCATATAGTTACTTTTATAATAAGTTTATATTACTTAAAAAAATATATAGATATACACTTTGAAATAATAAAATTTATAATAAAACCAATAATTGCTACAACAACAATGACAATAATTTCATATTTTGTATATAATAAAAACTTAATAGTAAATTCACAAAATGTTAATTTGATTATTTCATTAATACTTGGAGTTATAGTATATATAATTACTATAATTATACTAAAAGTCTTATCAAAAGAAGAAATTTGTATGCTGCCATATGGAAATAAAATTTACAAACAGGAGAAACATGAAAACCAACAGTAAAGCCGATTACAGACGACACAAACAACGGAAACATTGAAAAATAAAGAAAAAACCAAAAAACATAATAAAAAAAAAGAAGGATTTTAGCTAAATATGGCGAATTATCTAAATAGTAGACACGGTTCTACACTAAATCAAACTTTTATAGGAGGTAGTTTTAAATGAACAAAGCTGAATTAATCGCAGCAATAGCTGCAAAAACAGGAGATACTAAAAAAGGAGCAGAAGCATCTGTAAATGCATTTGTTGATGTAATAACAGAAGCACTAGTTGAAGGTGATAAAGTTCAATTAGTAGGATTTGGTTCTTTTGAAGTTAGAAAAAGAGCAGCTAGAAAAGGTAGAAACCCACAAACTAAGGAAGAAATCAAAATACCTGCATCAAAGGCTCCAGTATTTAAAGCTGGTAAAGCATTAAAAGATTTAGTAAACAAAAAATAAAGTTTATATAAATTAATATAAAGGCGACCAGTTAGGTCGCTTTTTATATAATTTATTAAGGAGAAACAATGGAAAAAATTTTCACAATTAAAAATATTATTATGTATTTAATATCTATAAATTTAATAACTCTAAGTGCAATGTACATAGACAAATACAAAGCAAAATCAAATAAAAGAAGAATTCCAGAAAAAACACTATTTACATTAGTTTTTCTAGGTGGTGGAATTGGTGGAATAGCTGGTATGTATATGTTCAGGCACAAAACTAAAAAAATAAGATTTATAATAGGTTTCCCAACAATATTAATACTTGAAGTAATAGTAGCAATAGCAATCTATTTAACAAAATAGTGGCAAACAAACATACCGTACACATAAAAAGTAAAAATAACAAAAAACATAAAAACAAGTAGACAAAAAAACATAAAAAGACAAAAAATGACAAAAATAAAACCCAATAAAATGAATTATTCACAGAGTTATCCACAGTATCCACAGGTAAAACATGAAATTAAAACAAGATAACATAAAACAAAAACAATAAAAAGTATTGATAATTTCCAAAATATATTATAAAATAATATACGTTATAAATATGAAAGGAATGTGAACATATGAAGGAAAAAACAATGGAAAAGATAGTGAACTTGTGTAAAAATAGGGGATATATATATCCAGGCTCAGAAATTTATGGAGGATTAGCAAACTCTTGGGATTATGGACCATTAGGAGCGGAATTCAAAAACAATGTAAAAAAAGCATGGCTGAAAAAATTTGTGCAAGAAAATAAATATAATGTAGGATTAGACACAGCAATATTAATGAATCCTGAAACATGGGTTGCATCAGGACATATAGGAGGATTTAGTGATCCACTTATAGATTGCAAATCTTGTAAAACAAGGCATAGAGCTGATAAACTAATAGAAGACTGGTTGAAAGAAAACAACCAAGAAGCAATTGTAGATGGCTGGACAGATGAAAAAATGATGGATTTTATAAATAAAAAAGGAATAAAATGTCCAAACTGTGGAGCAAGTGACTTTACACCAATAAGAAAATTCAACCTTATGTTTAAAACTTTTCAAGGAGTAACAGAAGACACAAAATCTGAATTATATCTAAGACCAGAAACAGCCCAAGGTATTTTTGTGAATTTTAAAAATGTACTAAGAACAACAAGAAAGAAATTGCCAATGGGAATAGCACAAATAGGTAAATCATTCAGAAACGAGATAACACCAGGAAATTTTTTATTCAGAATCAGAGAATTTGAACAAATGGAATTAGAATTCTTTTGCAAACCAGGTACAGATATAGAATGGTTTGAATACTGGAGAAGCTTCTGCAAGAGTTGGTTACTAAAGTTAGGAATAAAAGAAGAAAATATAAGATTAAGAGATCATTCACAAGAAGAATTATGTTTTTATAGTAAAGGAACAACAGATATAGAATTTCTATTTCCATTTGGCTGGGGAGAACTTTGGGGAATTGCAGATAGAACAGACTATGATTTGAAGCAACATATGGAGCATTCTAAAGAGGATTTAACATTTTTAGACCAAGAAACAGGAGAAAAATTCATACCATACTGTGTTGAACCATCACTTGGATGCGATAGAGTAGCTTTAGCATTTTTGTGCAATGCATATGATGAAGAAGAAATTGCAGAAGGAGATATAAGAACAGTATTACATTTACATCCATTTTTAGCACCATATAAAGTAGCAATTCTCCCTCTATCAAAAAAATTAAGTCCAAAAGCAGAAGAAATATACGAAATGCTATCAAAAAAATATATGTGCGAATATGATGAGGCAGGAAGTATAGGTAAAAGATATAGAAGAGAAGATGAGATAGGAACACCATATTGTATAACAGTAGACTTCGAAACAGAAAAAGATAACTCAGTAACAATAAGAGATAGAGATACAATGGAACAGGTAAGAGTAAAAATTGATGAACTAGAAAAATGGATAGAAGAAAGAATAATATTCTAAAACTATATAGGCAACCACAGAACAACGATATAGGAGATAAGAGGTAGAAAAAATATTGAATTCTACCTCTTGAATTTTGCTTTAAAATATGATTTAATACTAAAAGTAATTGGGAGAAAAATGTTACTATTCACCCTTAATTTATGAAATTTTCGCCCAATCTCGTCGGAGCTTTTATATTTATTCTAAATATAAAACTCCCGCGTTGGGCGAATTTTTTAGTAGTAAGTCTGAATAGTAACAGAAAAATAAAAAACTTTTGAAAAAAGTATTGACATTTTTAAGAGATGATATATAATAATGCCAAACAAAAGTTTGAAACAAAATAGGAGGAATTTTATGAATACAGATAATTTAGAAAAGAAAAAAGCATTAGAAGCAGCTCTAGGACAAATTGAAAAACAATTTGGAAAAGGCTCAGTAATGAAATTAGGAGAATATCAAGCAATGAATATTGAAGCAATACCAACAGGAGCATTAAGCTTAGATATAGCTTTAGGAATAGGAGGTATTCCAAGAGGAAGGATAATAGAAATTTTTGGACCAGAATCTTCTGGTAAAACAACACTTGCACTTCATGCGATAGCAGAAGCTCAAAAAATAGGGGGAGAAGCAGCATTTATAGATGCAGAGCACGCATTAGACCCAGTATATGCAAAACATTTAGGAGTTGATATAGATAATCTCATAGTATCACAACCAGACACAGGAGAACAAGCATTAGAGATTGCTGAGGCTTTAACAAGAAGTGGGGCAATAGACATTATAGTTGTAGACTCTGTTGCAGCATTAGTTCCAAAAGCAGAAATAGATGGAGATATGGGAGATGCCCATGTTGGATTACAAGCAAGACTTATGTCTCAAGCCCTAAGAAAATTGGCAGGAGTGATAAATAAATCTAAAACAGTTATAATCTTCATCAACCAATTAAGAGAAAAGGTTGGAATAATGTTTGGAAATCCGGAAACTACACCTGGAGGTAGAGCACTAAAATTTTATGCATCTGTTAGACTAGATATAAGAAAAATAGAAAATATTAAAAATGATGGAGAGGTTACAGGAGCAAGAGCAAGAGTAAAAGTTATTAAAAATAAAGTAGCACCACCATTTAGAGAAGCAGAATTTGACATTATATATGGCAAAGGAATATCAAAAGAAGGAAATATATTAGATTTAGCAGTAAATTTAAATTTAGTAGAAAAATCAGGTGCATGGTTTAGCTATAATGGCGAAAAAATTGGACAAGGTAGAGAAAACGCAAAATTATACTTAAAAGAACATAAAGAAATAGCAAAAGAATTAGAAGAAAAGATTAGAGAAAACTTTAGACAAGCATTTGAAAAAAGCTTGGGAGATGAAGAAGATTTAGAACAAGACAACGAACCAGAAGAATAAAGGCAAAGAAGTTTTAAAACTTCTTTGTTAATTAGTAAAGAACAGTAAGTAATGGCCTTTGTGATGGAGTTTTGGAGAGGACTTTTTGGTATGAATGAGTTGGAAAAATTTGACAAGTTAAAAACTAAAGTGTTAAAATACGCATTATATAAAAAAAGAAGTGAATCAGAAATTAGAAGGAAATTTGCTGAATACTCAGGAAAAATGCTAGATGAAGTTATTGATAACTTAAAAGAAAATGGATATATTGATGATAATGCATATATTAAAAGAGCAGTTTGTGAATTTCAGAGACTTAAAAATCTATCTATAAAAGAGCTTGAATATAAGCTGTTATCTAAAGGAATTGATAAACAAGACATAGAAAATTATATATCTAAAAACAAAGAAGAATTATTAGAATATGAGATAAATTCTGCGAAAAATATATTTACAAAAAAAGAAACAATAATGGAGAAAAAAGACATAGCATTTTATTTAAAGAAAAAAGGATATTCAAATGAAAGCATTGAACTTGCACAAGAATAGTAACAGCTTGTTACAGAAGGGATAGTATAACAATGAATGAAATCTTAACATTAGAAACAAAAAAGTATAACATAAAATTAGAAAATTTTGAAGGACCACTTGATTTACTGTGCCACTTAATAGATAAAAACAAGATGGAAATTGATAAAGTAAATATAACTCAAATTACAGAGCAATATATAGAATACTTAAGCACGATGGAAAAGCTTAATTTAGAAATTGCAAGTGAGTTTATTGTTATGTTATCAACATTAGTATACCTAAAATCAAAACACCTTTTACCAAAAGAAGGAGATAATCAAGAGGAGATAACAGAAGAGGAACTTATAAGAAGAATTATAGAATATAAAAAATATAAAGAAATAATAAAAACATTAAAAGAAAATTATAACATATATTCGAAAAGAATATTTAAAATACCAGAAAAAATAGAGTTACCAAACAGAAAACTAGAAAGAAAATATAAAAAAGAAGACATAATAGAAAGTTATAAGTTCCTTATAGAAAAAAATGAAAACAAGAAAAACAAAAATGCAATCAATATAGAAAAAATAGCAATAATAGAAACAGTAACGATAGCAAGTAAAGTAAAAGACATATTCAAAGAACTAGTAAAAAAACAAAAATTTATATTTAGCAAATTATGTGCAAGCAAGAAATATACAAAATTAGAAACTGTAACAGCATTTTCCGGAGTATTAGAATTAAGCAAAAGAAATAAAATAATAACAAACCAAGAAAAAAACTTTGGAGACATAATTGTTGAGAAAAAGTAAAGAATATAGGTTTACAATAGATATGACACACTAAATATATTGAAAAGGAAATACCAAAT